>Ga0208134_1001722_pt1 | contig 12295 bp, 20 predicted proteins | sample VirMetDEL_Mar_31_FD_184515 | JGI IMG/M metagenome (GOLD analysis project Ga0208134, IMG submission 184515) | Aqueous microbial communities from the Delaware River and Bay under freshwater to marine salinity gradient to study organic matter... | ecosystem: Environmental > Aquatic > Marine >... | reverse complement strand
GAGTTGACCGACAGTCGGAAACTCAACGGTCATAACCTTCACCCCGATACGATCATCTTCGCTGCCGTCAACGGCGGTGAGCACGGTGAGCAGTACCAAGTCAATGAGATGGATCCTGCTGAGCTTGATCGCTGGTCGGTCTGGGACATTGAGCCCACGGTTGAAGATTGGCTTGCCTGGGGCAAGAACAATGTGGACTCCCTGATCTGGGACTTCATCAATCAAAATCGTAATCACCTTGAGCATCAGGGTGACATCGAGCCTAACAAGCGTTACCCTAGCCGTCGGTCCTGGGATCGGTTGGACAAGGTTCTCAAACAAGCTGACGCAATGGAGGCTGGACCTTCAATGTTTAATCTGGCTCAAAGCTTCGTCGGCTTTGAAGCTGCTGTTGCTCTCAACGACTACGCTCAGAACTACGAGCGGGTTGTGAGTGTTGAACAACTCCTCAACGGTGAGCGGGTAGAAGCTCTGGCTGCTTTCTCCCTCAACGAGCACTGCGCTATGATTGAGAAGATTGAGTCTGAAGAGATCTGCAAAGCAGAGTTCTCCGATGATCACGTTGAGAACCTTGCCAACTACTTCATTAGCCTGCCCAGTGAAGCGGCTATGAAGCTTTGGAACGTAATCTCTCAAGGTGGTGTCCAAGAAAACGTTGTCAAGTTCCACAGAGCTAACGACGGTGCTGTTGGTAGCCACCTTTCCAAAATCCTGGGAGCCTGATCTTCCTTACAAACTTTGAGGCTATTATGATCTAAAGCGACGGGCACCGACTCCTCGTGGTAAGACCCCTTGACGATCGTATGATAAAACCAGGTGGCAGAACCCAGTCCCGTGTGTGGCTGGGTTTTGTTTTACAAAAACACTTGACTCTGTACTGTGATGTGGTAATATACTTATGTAAGGGAGACAGATACTGTGAGTTTTGATCTTAAACTTCACGCTTATCGCCTATTGATGGACGAGCCGTTCTTTGCTGCTCTTAGCCGTCGTGTGGAAAAGCGGGAAGACCGTAGTATTCCTACCGCAGGTGTTAGGGTTAACCCTGAGACTGCACAATTTGAAATGTATTACAACCCAGACTTCTTGGCTGAACTGCCTGAAGAGCAGGTTCGTGGTGTACTCAAGCACGAGTTCTACCACTTGATCTTCGAACACGTTACCAGCCGTAAGCCTGAGGGTATCAATCCCAAGGTCTGGAACATCTGTGCTGACTTGGCTATCAATAGCCACTTGGTCGGTGAGTTGCCAGAATGGGTATGCTGGCCAGGTGGTCCTAACTTTGAAGAGCTTCCGCCAGGTCAGAGTGCTGAGTGGTACTTGGCTAATTTCCCAGAGCGTCCAGAGAGTGAAGACTCTGAAGATGGTGACGGTGAGCCTGGCGAAGGTGGAGAGCCTGGTGAGGGCGGTGGTCAACTTGATGACCACTCCGATTGGGATGACGATAATGCCAGCGCAGAACAACAGGCTGCTAATCAGATGGCTAAGGAACGTCTCAAGAATGCAATGAAAGAAGCTGCCAACGAGGCTAACAACTCTGCTAAGGGTTGGGGATCAATGCCGGCGGAAGTAAAGAAAGATATTATTAAAAAGCTAGAGAGTAAGGTAGACTGGCGTAAAGTGCTTAGGTACTTCATCAAGACCAGCCAGCGTGCTAGCCGTCGCTCTAGTGTGAAGCGGATCAACAAGCGGTATGCTTACATCCATCCTGGCAAGAAGGTTCAGCGCCAAGCAAAGATTGCCATCGCCATCGACCAGTCAGGATCTGTCAGCGATGAGATGCTGTCCAGCTTCTTCGGTGAGTTGAATGGGCTGGCTAAGCTGGCAGAGTTTACGGTAGTGCCCTTTGATACTGAGGTAGCTACCGATAAGGTCTACGTCTGGAAGAAGGGGCAGAACAAAGCTGCTGAGCGTGTTAGCTGCGGCGGTACCTGCTTCAATGCTCCTACCGAATATGTCAACGGTCAGAACTTTGACGGCGTTATTATCCTGACGGATATGGAAGCGCCAAAGCCGAAAGCCTGCAAGGCACAGCGGATGTGGATGACCGATGAGCGGGGTGTTAAGAATCCCTACTTCAAAACCAATGAGCGTGTGATTGCAATTGACTAACGCATTTTGCGGGAAAGAAATAAAAGAATGAAACTGACAGAGAGAATCATCAGCTATGAAAGTGGTGAGCTAAATGCTAATGAAGTGGTTGAACTGTTTCAAGAGCTAATTGACAGCGGACTTGCCTGGAATCTTCAGGGTCACTACGGTAGAACAGCTTATGCTCTGATAGAAGCAGAGCTTTGCAAGGCTTAACAGCAGTGCCCTAGGGTGCCTGCCCTGCCTGCCCCTGCCCTACTCCCCCCAATCTATGTCCCATGGTATCCCCCTGGTATAGTTTGTGCTAAGGACATCTGCGACACACACAGAAATTTTTCCAGATTATAAAATGAGAGTTTAAAGAAATGATTAAAGTGGGTGATATTGTATTTAGAAAAAGATCAGGTGGTCTGATTAAGGAATCTGAGAACATTAGTTCATCAATCGGACTAGTTATTAAAGACCATCGTGAAAGGGGAGCGATTCCGCAATTCTATGTCCAGTTCGATCAAAAGCTTCCTAAATGGTTTTACCAGCACAACCTATCTAAAGTTGAGTGGAGAGGAAAATAAGATGTTTCACTTTACAACTAACATACCAGAGTTGGATAAAGAGAACGCAGAACTATTCCTAGCTAGTAAGATCTTAGAGAAGATCAGTAACAAGTCAGGACTCACTACACACGAGTTTTACAAGGAGCTAGTTCTACAGGGGGTAGACCTAGAGCTACACGAGAACGTCCTGCTAGCCGCCATAGCTATTGAAACAATGCTCAGCGTTGATATGGAAGAAGAGTACTACACGGAGCACTAATGGGTTGTATGATCTAGGGGATCTAGTAATAGTAACAGAGGACTGTCCTTTAAACTACTTTGCAGGCAACATAGGCATAGTCAACTCACGGCTCGGTAAAGACTACACAATGACAAACGAAGAAGGCTACAACCACAAGTTTGATGATCCAGTTGTTCACTGCTACTACGGCATTATGCTGTCAAGTGGCGAGACTCACATCTTCTCGGATAAAGAGCTAGCAATCTTATCGAAGGGCAAAAAACAAAATGTTTAAAATAGGGGACCTAGTAGAGTTTAACTATGGGAGAGTAGGCGGGCAGATTACCGGCATAGGCATATTTGCAGACTACGGCTATCACGGTAAACATAAGATCCTGTTTATGGGTAAGGGATACTGGGTACCGGATTCATGCGTTAGAGTGATTTCTATGGTAAGAGAGTCGGCTGTAAATGCGCCACTGGACAATTAAAAATAAAGATAAGAGTAGAAACCGACGGAAGCTATCAACTCTCTCTCAGCACTACACGACTCTACGGTACCGTGCTATACTAGTAGGGAAGAGTTCATAATGTTTCAGAAGGGTGACTTCATCGTAGAGTACGAGCGCAGCGGTCGCACGGGCGGCATCAAATTTGGAGTGGTGATGGGCGCTGAGAAAGGTTTTGATGATATGCTGGTACTTGATGTAATGTTCCCTAATGGCAGGTTATATACTTTTGCCTGCCATTGCCAGCCTTATCAGGAGTGGCTAAATGAGCAGCTATAGTTTTAGCATTGGCGACCTTGTTAGGTTTAAGGAGGATTCTTGGTGGTTGAACAGGTCTGCCGGCTTTCGGAAGAAGTTCGACTATGCCAGCCTGGTTTTGGTTACGGATGATATTGTAAGCAGCAACAAATTCTTTTACGGCGTTGTCTGCGGTGGTGACGGGGAAGCACATCTATGGAGCCAAGATCAATTTGATTTAGTGCAGAAAGCTAAACAGTGAAAAAAATTTCAAAGAAAAAATTTCGGAGTTTGTGGTTATGAATTTAGTTGACGTGATTGTGAACGTTTCTTGGCTTTTGTTTGCCTGGTTTATGATTGGAAGCGGATTAGCCTTCATCATAGCGTTTACATTTTTTGGTATTGAAGAGAAGGAAAACGAGTAGTGTTATATAAGTCGTTGTTTTTACTAGTGTTTGCAAATATGTTTAATCAAGCGTACCGATTGCAAGAAATTAATTGTCCTAAATGGGTGCCCGGAACGAACCAAGTTCTGCCGGCAGGCGTGACTTTATCACCGGAGTTGGAGCTTAAAAACCGAGTTCGTTGTTACTGTGAGGTTGTCAAGCAGAAAGAGCGGGACTGTCTTGCTCGGCATATTCCCGAGACTATTTGCCTACGTCGTACATCACAATGGGTCGAAGAAAATCTATCGCTTCATAACCCGATGCTAATTAATAACCGGGTTAACCACGTTCCGGTTCGGGATAGGATGATGAACATTGAACCGTAGAGGGATGGCACTATTAGTTGTGTTGGTAATGGGTGCGCTTATTGGTCTGAGTGCAATGTTATTATTTTCTACCTCCAATATGGAAATGATGATTGCGGGCAATACAAGCCGCATCAACCAAGCAAAAATTTCGGCGGCGAGTGGGTTGAGTCACTTTATCGCTCTTGAACTAGATTACGTTACACTTAGACAACAGGCTGGCGATCTAGAATCAATTCAAGCGATCCCAAGGACCCAACTTGGGGATAAGACTTTCTACGAAGTAAACGTACACTTTTGTTGCGGTCTAAGTGCCGGTCAATATATTGTTGAGTCAACCGGGTATTATATGAAGGGTGATAAAATCATCTCTAGTAAAAGTTCTAGGTCGTTGTTTATCTCTTCACAAACTAATTAAAAGCGTGAGGGTCGTATTTTATGATTACTAAATCTGATTTTTGGAAACTGCTGCAAAGTGAATTTAAGCAGATTAGACGATCTCAACTCATGACCAAAAAAGTTATGGACAGTATCAAGGAGGTTGAGCCCGATGAATCGGATGAAGCTGAAAGAAGTAGTAATAAAAGTTCTTAAAGAGATGAATGATGAGGGCAAGTATCAAGGGTACGCCAAAGGAAGCTTTAAGAAGATGCTTGTAAAAATTGCACAAGGTAAGGTTAAGAACACTGCGCCATTTACTGAAGATCCCCACACGGGTAAGTCTGCTCCTCCGGGGCAGGGCGAGAGTTGATGTTAAAAAAATTTACGGAACATCCCCAATCTTTGGGAATGACCTATTACCAACATATGACTCATGCTACTGACCTGGCTTGGGAATGTAACAAGATTTTAATTGCGCTTCTAATTCATTCTTTCTTCCCTTTCTTATTTGCCGATTATGCTTCCAAAAAATTTAAGGAGCTTGCGGGTGAGTAACAAATTTAATGTTAAGAGTTGGAAACAATTTCAGATGCTCAACGAAGGCATTACCGATGTCGTCTATCACTATACTAACGGACTTGAAAAGGGTGCCAAGATTCTAGAGCAGAATAAGTTTCTAGCGTCCGGTGGATTTACTAAAGACGTTGAGTCTGAATTAGGTAAAGGTAAACTTTATTATTTCTCTACCGCAAGAACGGCAGCCAATGCTTACACGGGAAACTATCCGCAGGGTGTTATCTTTAAATTAGACGGTCGTGCTTTGGGACAGAAATATAAAGGAGTTCCACTAGACTATTGGGCGACATCAAAACGCTCTTCTAAGAAAGCAGCCAACCTTGATCCTGGCGAGACAGAAGGGTTTGAGGCAGAAGACAGGATACTTTTAGATGAACCCTATATCGAGGATGCCGACAGATACATTGATGAAATACATTTTGCTATTCCTTTGTATCGGTTTGAGAAAGGAATGTTTGACGACAAACCAAAAAGAAAAGCAGGCAGGTCCATAGAAGCCTATCAAATGAAAGGACTTAAAGATGGCGTTGCTGTGGCGGAACAAAGAAACATCCCTTACTACATTCATATTGATAAGCAAACCTGGCCACAAGTTGAAGTCGGTAAGAAGAAAGCCCTGACTAAATTGTCGGACTTTATGGAAGAATTGGAAGAGTCTGGCGTCACAGTCAACGAACCTCCTGGGGTGTCAAGACCTAGAGAGGACGGGGCTCTACAAGAGTTTGGTGAGGACGATATATTTTTATATGTCCAAGCAGCCCAAGACATCCTTGCCGGCAAAAAAGAGTTTGAAGGAGCTAATGTGAAGGGCAAGATTAAATATAATGACGAATCCAAACGCAAGGATAACGGCAAAGTGATGTTCCGAAATCTTACGGGCTCCCCTAATATGCAGGGTCGCTTTTATAGGGAGATTGATAATCCACTTCACAATGTTAGTTCGAACCCCAAAGCCCGACCGACTTTAGAGTTGCTCGCTACACTTATGCGGAGCACAAAACAAAAGACTATAAAAGATTTTGAAACCTATTTAAATCAGGTTTATAAAAATAATCACGGGGATCAATAGATGAAACTCACAGAAAACTTATTGAGAACTATTATCAAAGAAGAGATTGACGAGATGTGTGGCGCAGACCCTATGCAATCTATGGATATGGATCACGAGCACGAAGATGATCACGAAGATGATCACGAAGGCAGTATGGCAAAGCGTCAGATGTTTAAGACCTATGAATATGCTGCTGATGTTTATAATATGATTGAAGAAGGTGATGAGTTCCCAGCTTGGATTCAAAGCAAAATGACAAAGATAGCTGATTATATTGGAGCAGTAAAACACTACCTTGAGTATGATCATATTATGGGTGAGCGACAATTAACAAATACCGAATCCGATGAAAAAGAAAAGCTAGCTAAAAAGTATAAGCCAGCTATGGATAGTTTCAAAGATCAATATGGCGAAGAAGGTGAATCTGTGTATTATGCTACGATGACCAAGAAAGCCAAACAAGGAGAAAAGGCATAATGAAGATCACAAAAGATTTATTGAGAAAAGTAATCTCTGAAAGTTTGAAACAAGTAAATGAGAAGACCGACCTGATGGCTTATCGTGGTGACACGAATCTCCTAGGCGGTGTAGAACTAAATCGCCTGCGTGGACCAAAGAAGGGCGATGTTGTTGTATTTCAAGAGATAGATTTTAGAACAGACACCAGAAACTATTATTACGGTGTGGTAGAATTTATTGAAGAGATGGATCGCAGGAATACAACCGGCGGCAATATGGCTGATGTGAAAGCTTACCTTATGGCAGACCAAGCTAAGAAGGGTGCCAAGACTGGAGAGATGTCAGAGCCAGTTGCTATTGATCCCAAAATGTTTAATAAAGAAACCAACGATTTAAGTGTTCTTAAGGATCAAAACTTTATTAACAAACGTATGAACAAGTAATAACTATACATATTTATACCTTCAAAGATCCTATAGAAAACTATTTATTATAGGATCTTTTTTTATGAGCACTTTTAAAGAACATAAGACAATCGCCGACCGGGCTGCTTCAGATCGTAGTCGTCATCGACAAAAGATTGAGAAAGCAATCAAAGAAAGTATTCGGGACGTTGTAGCCGAAGAAAGTATTATTGGTCAAAGTGGTAAGAAGAAAATAAGGATCCCTGTAAGAGGGATAAAAGAACATCGTTTTATTTATGGTACTAATGAAAAAAACAAAAGAGTTGGCTCTGCCCAGGGAAAAGATGTTTCCAAGGGGCAACAAATTGGACATAGAAAAAGACAACAGCAAAGTGAGGGTGATAAGCCTGGCGACAAGCCCGGCGAAGAGATGTACGAAGTTGAGATGTCTCTGGAAGAATTGGCAGGATATCTTTTTAGCGATTTAGAATTACCCGAATTAGAAAAGAAGAATTTTAAATTTACTACTCAAGAAAAGATGAAGCGAAAAGGTAAACGACCTTATGGTATCCGTCCTCGTTTGTCCAAGAAAGAAACAATCAAACAAAAGATTAGAAGAAAAAAAGCTGCTATAAAAGCCGGTTCATATGATCCAGAAAGTGGTGAAAGGTTCACCTTCCATGAAAGTGATTTCAGATATAAACACATTGCCCCAGTGGTTAAGGAAAACACAGCAGCAGTTGTTTTCTTTGTTATGGATGTGTCCGGCTCTATGAACAAATCTAAAAAGTTTTTAGCTCGTAGTTTCTTTTTCTTATTGTACCAATTTTTGAATCATAAATATTCTTCTACTGATGTAGTGTTTGTTTCGCACACTGCCGACGCACAAGAAGTTAATGAGGAGCAGTTCTTCACTAAAGTTCCTAACGGTGGCACACTTGTTTCTACTGGGCTAACTAAGGTTGAAGAAATTATTGAGAAGCGTTATCATCCTAATAACTGGAACATCTATACATTTTATTGTGGCGACGGGGACAATTGGGCAATTGATAATAAAGAGGCATTAAACGCTTTTAGAAGATTAAAAGAAGTAAATCAAGTGATGTGTTATTCTGAGGTCGGTGCTAATGAGCTTGGGTATAGAAATTTATTTGGTGAGAGCGCAGGAGAAAAGAGGCTTTGGGATTGGACAAAGTTGGCAGAAGATAAAAACTTTAAAAGAGTTCGTATCAAGAAAAATTCTGATATCTGGCCGGCATTCAAAAAGCTTTTCGGGGGTAGGGAATAATGTCAGAATGGTCTATGGATGAACTACAAGATTGGGACCGCAAAATTTGCGCATTAGGCGAAGCTCTAGATTTGGATTGGTATCCAATTGATTATGAAATATGCGACTACAAAGAAATGATTGGACATATGGCTTATACTGGATTGCCAACGCATTATCGACACTGGTCATATGGAAAATCATTTGATAGGATCCAAACAGAATATAATCTAGGAATGTCTGGTCTTCCCTATGAAATGATTATTAATTCAAACCCAAGCATTTCGTATCTAATGACAGAGAACCCAATGTCAACACATATATTAACTATGGCTCATTGTGTTGGTCACAGTGACTTCTTTAAGAATAATCGTATGTTCGCTGAGACTGGTGCAGACACTGTGATTGATCGCTTTAAGACTGCCGGTAAAAGAGTCAAAAAATATATGGAAGATCCAAATATTGGTGTAGACGCTGTAGAAAAAATATTAGATGCTTGCCATTCAATAAGATTCCAAGTGCCTCGCACTCCAGGTATTAAAAGAAGATCTCACAAGGATCTTAAGAAGTATTATATAAGATTATTACAAAACGACAAGACAGGCTTTCTTGATGGATTTAACATAAACAAAATTCCCTTAGAACCTGATCAAAATATTTTAAGATTTATTGCCGACCATGACAGATCCTTATCTGAGTGGGAGAGAGATCTTATAAGAATTGTAGAACAAGAATCCTTATATTTTATACCTCAAGCTTATACTAAAATTATGAATGAGGGGTGGGCTTGTATGATCCACGAGAAGATAGTTCAGGCTTTAAAGTTGCCAGACAAATATCATATTTCTTTTTTGCGTTTACATAATCAAGTAGTCAGACCTCATCTTGGACAAGTCAATCCCTATCATCTTGGATATAAGATATTTAAATATATTGAAAAACATCACGGGTTTAACGAATGTCTTAGAGTAAGAGAGATCCATAATGATGAAACTTTTATTAAAAGGTATTTAAACCAAGAGCTATGCCAAGAGCTTAATTTGTTTAGTTTTTCTTTTGATAAGAGAGCTAGTGTTAATAGGGTAGCAGAAATTTCTGACGATATGGGGTGGCAAACTGTTCGGGACGACCTAATTAAGAATGTGGGCTTAAACAGTATTCCCGTTGTTCTGGTAAAAGAATTACAGAAAGATGGTACACTAGTTTTGGAACACCAGCACGACGGAAGGGATATAGAATTATCCGAAGCGAACAAAGTGTTTGAATTTATCAACGACCTATGGAGTGGTGATGTAAAATTCACCACAATAATAGAAGAGGAAACCTGGGAATTTTAATATGAGTAAAATAGACAAATCAAAAGAATTTCTTAAGTTGGTCAAAGACCATCAGGGTAAAAAGAAAGTAAAAAAGTTTTCAGGAACTTTAGGAGATTATTTTAAACTCTTAGAGGAAGACACTGGTATTACAAAACTTGCCCATAAGCGACTCTTCGATAGTATAGCATCCAAGGGGGTTACTAAGTTATCGAAGTCAAATGAAAGATGCAATAAACTTTTTGGTGGCGAAGAACTTAAAACATATGATTATTTCCAGACCAAGTTTTTTGGCATGGAGAGATCACTAGCAAAAATTATGAGGTTCCTGCGTTCAGCGTCTCTGAAAGGAGAGGAAAGCCGTCAGGTACTTCTACTCTTGGGACCTGTTGGAGCAGGTAAATCTGCTTTATTAGAACACATAAAAACTTCACTAGAAGATACTGAACCGATGTATCATATAGAGGGATGCCCGGTTCATGAAGAGCCTTTACATCTTATTCCAAGATCGTTAAGAGAGCAGTTTCAAGAATTGTATGGAATAAAAATAGAAGGTGATTTGTGCCCAGTTTGTCGGTTTAGATTAAAGGAAGAATTTAATAACGATTATATGTCTATGCCTATTGCACAATCTTCTTTTTCTGTAAGAGGTAGGAGAGGTGTTGGTGTAGTTCCTCCGATGGATGCTAATAGTCAGGATGTAACAATTTTGATCGGTAGTGAGGACATATCCAAGTTAGATATGTATTCAGAAGATGACCCACGAGTCCTATCTCTAAATGGAGCGTTTAACGTTGGCAACCGTGGTATCGTAGAGTTCGTTGAGGTATTTAAGAATGAGATTGAATTCCTCCACACAATGATTACAGCTACCCAGGAAAAGGCAGTGCCGTCGCCAGGTAAAGGACCAATGCTTTATTTTGATGGTGTAATTTTAGCCCATTGTAATGAAGCCGAGTGGAACAAGTTTAAGTCTGAAAATACTAATGAAGCAATCCTTGATCGTATTGTTAGGGTTAATGTTCCTTACTGCCTTGAATATTCTGAAGAGCAGAAAATTTATGAAAAGATGTTAGGTCTCTCTGACTTTGATGGACATATCGCTCCTCATACACTTGAAGTAGCTGCTATGTTTGCAGTACTAAGTCGTTTGCACCTATCTAATAAAACAGACTCGCTTACAAAGATGAAGCTTTATGATGGTAAGGCAGTTATTGAAAAAGGTCAAATTAAAAAAATAGATATTAATGACTTGCGGGATGAGGTGAGAGATGAAGGTATGACAGGGATCTCTACAAGATTCATTATGAAAGCCATCGACTCGGCACTATCTGATAGTGAAAAGAATATGGTAACACCGATTTCAATTAGAGATGCCCTTATAAAACAAGTAAAAGATCAAATTGTTGTTGAAGATGATCGCAATAGGTATCTAGACTTCCTTGGTAAGACCCTGCACGACGAATATTTAAACATATTAGAGAAAGAAATAACAAAAGCTTTCGTTTCTGCCTATGATGAACAAGCTGAGGCGCTGTTTAACAACTATTTAGACCACGCAGAGGCATATGTTAACCTCACTAGTGTGAAAGATACCGTAACAAACGAAGAAATTCAGCCAGATGAGAAATTTATGGCTTCAATTGAGGAACAAATTGGAATAACCGGCACTTCTAGAGAGAATTTCAGGGTTGACATCACTGCATATATGTTTTCTAAGCTCAGAAGAGGCGAAAAAGTGGATTGGCAGTCGTATGAACCACTAAAAGAAGCAATTGAGAGCAAATTAACCTCTTCTGTAAAAGAAATATCAAGAATTGTAACCAAATCCAAGTCTAGAGACAAGAAACAGCAAGGAAAGTACAATGAAATGGTAAAAACCTTGATTGATGAGTACGGATACAACGAAAACTCCGCCGAAGAGGTCATAAAATTCGCTGCAAACAACTTATGGCGTGATAGTTGACAAAAAACGTAGTTTTTTCAATAATTTAGCTTAATTAACATAAAAATACGCACTTTTTAATAAAAGTCAGCCGTTTTTCTTGACCTGTACTGTATTCATGGTAATATATGTATGTAAGGGAGAGAGATATGGGTTATCGTACCAATCAATGCCAGCAATGTGGTCAATACGGACACAACCGTCGTGGCTGCCCACAAATCAAAGAAGCCCACGCCAGAGTTGAAAGGCTTGCTGAGAAGTATGGTGTTTACCGCTTGGAAGATGAGCTTGCCTACGCTTCCACTCAGTGGATCAGCAGAATCAACGAGGCTGCCAAGATTCAAGACGCCGATGAGGATGAAATCTCCTGGCGTGACCGCTGGCTCTGGGAAGAGATTGAGACCCGTAAGATTGCTCAAGCCAGTAAGAATGCTCGTGGTCGCCAGTGTGGCTTCTGCGGTGAGCGTGGACACAACGCTCGCACCTGCCCAGCCAAGAAGCAACATCGCAAAGATTGTGATGCGATGCGAGGCT
>Ga0208134_1001720_pt1 | contig 12309 bp, 6 predicted proteins | sample VirMetDEL_Mar_31_FD_184515 | JGI IMG/M metagenome (GOLD analysis project Ga0208134, IMG submission 184515) | Aqueous microbial communities from the Delaware River and Bay under freshwater to marine salinity gradient to study organic matter... | ecosystem: Environmental > Aquatic > Marine >... | reverse complement strand
TATCTCCTCTTATCAAAGGTCGCACTGATCTTGATCAATACTACAAAGGCGGGCAGACAGCAGAGAATGTTCTCATTGTTCCGCAGGGTGGAATAAAACGCCGTCCTGGGACAAAAAGAATTGAAGAGGTTTTGCCTACCGTATTAACGCCGTTAACTTACACTGCCCCAACAATGGCTAAGGGCGGTACAGTTGCTAACATTTACGATGGCGATGACACTACTTTTGGAATCACAGCTTCTACATTTGATGGCACTCCTTACCAAGAGTTTGCTAGGTATCAATACACTCAAATTCCAACTGCAAAGTACATTGACGTTAAAGACATATCAATAATAAGCTTCAATGACATTGATAGAACGGCGACTGTAATACTGCAAGATTCCTCAGACGGTTTGATCTGGAGGGAGTTGCATTCTTTTACAATAAGCAGCGCATATCAAACAAGCAAAAGGTTTAATTTAGATAAAGAAAATATTGACCCCCGCTTTCAATACCGATTAGTTACTAACCTTCTTAGTGTAGCGGGATCTAATCTTCAGATTAAATTAAACGAGTTTGTTTTACGGCTTGAAGACGGCCCTGTGGGTAACGTTAAGACCTTTGATTTCAGTTACAAGAATGATGAGCATTATCTGGGCGTATTGACAGCAGGAAATCTTCGGTTTTATAGAGCGCCTCATGCAGGCAACACTGAAACTTCATGGGTTACCGACATGATTGTTCCTTATCAAGATGCTGATATTAAAACTGTTCGTGACGCGCAAACTGAAAATGTTATGCTGATGTTTCACGAAGATCGAACTCCTATAAGAATTATTCTTGATTCTAATGGTGAGTTTACGTCAGGCCCGGCCCCTTTTAGCAATGTGCCTCAATATGATTACAATGATGAAAACAGCCCTACTCCTATAAGTGCAATTCAGGTTTTAACCTTTCCATCCAATATTGTAAATGGCACATCGTATCAAATAGATATTGAGGGCGTATTAAGCAAAAACATTACTTACGCTGGAGACAATGGTGTTGGAGGATTGGAGGCCGAATCAACTGCATTTAACATGCAAAAAAACTTGCAGGAAATGCCTATATTTGGCGACACTGGAATTTCTGTAGTTCGTACTGGCGCTCGTGAATTTACAATTACTATCAGCAATGAATCTGCTAAACCGTTAAGATTGTTTTCTGGGTTTCCAACATCTGGTGCAAACATTGGCGATTTTATCTTTACTCGAACATCTGTAGGCTCATCAAGAAAAGAAGACGTTTGGAGCACTACTAGAGGGTTTCCTTTGATGGGGGCTTTTAGCCAGGGAAGGTTGTGGCTTGGCGGCAGTAGATCTAAGCGACAAAGTTTGTTTGCATCTAAATCAGGTGATTTATTCAATTTCTTTTCGGAAGAAGGCAATGATGATGATGGTATTTTTATTACCATTAATTCCAGAAACTTAACGGAAATAACTGACGTAAACCCCGATAGAGGGCTGCAAGTATTCTGTTCAGGGGGAGAATTCATTGTAAACGGCAATACGCCAACCACAATAGAAATTAAGTCTGAAACTCAGCTTGGATCTTTTGGCTTAGAAACCAAAGCGCTAGACGGCTCTACTTTATTTATAAACAGCAATGGAAATACTTTGAGACAGTATCTTTATAATTTCAATGAAGATGCTTATACGAGCAATGATATATCGGTGCTTTCATCTCACTTGATTAATAAGCCAAAGGACATGTCGATTTTAGACGGAACATCTGCCGAAGATGCTGCTTGGGTTTTCCTGATTAACCAGGATGGAACTGCTGCTGTATTAAACACTGTTAGATCGCAAGACATTAATGGATTTACAAAATGGCAGCCTTACCGTGATTTAGCTGTACCTGAAAATAACTCGCAGTTAGAGTCCTGTTCTACTGTTGGCAATGAATTGTATGTAATTGTGTCAAACAATAACTTTTATAGCCCTTCAGGGCCGTATCCAAATCAACCTACCGTGACAATTGAGAAGTGGGACTTTGATTCAAAATTTGATTCTTGTCAAACAGCCACTAAATCCTCACCTTTTGCTTCAAATACTATTGATGTTGGGCTGCAATTTGTAGGGCAGACAATTGGCATTATTGCTAACGGTGTTGTTCTGGACGATAGAGCAGTAGATGGTAATGGCGAAATTACATTAGATCCCACAGAAATGCCTCAAGTTATTGGCGAGTTAGTAACTTATACATATGGTTACAACATCCCCATTTCGTTTAAGTCTATGCCTTTAAATACCAATCCAGGTACTAGAGGCGGCCAAAATGTAATGAAAGAAAAGAAGATTACACGAATGAACTTGCGGGTTTTAGAGACAGCCGGAGTTTATGTTGACGGCAATTTAGCAACAGTCTTTAACGGAACTGTAGTTAACAATCAGACAGTACAAACTGGTATTATACAGGACAATAATGGTGGCAATGGCTGGGGAACAGAAGTAGTTCCTTTGATTACAGTGCCAAATGCTACACCGTTTCACCTGCAAGCTATTGAGTATGAGGTAGAGTCTTCGTGAATAATGTTGCAACTCAAGACAGCATTTACAAGCTACAAGATATTATTAAGGATATGCCACAAGTAACAGGCGAAACTAGACATCACTTCTCAGACGGTATGTATGCCAGGGAATTGTTTATACCTGTTGGTACGGTGGTCGTAGGGGCGTTACACAAGTCTCAACACCTGTATATGGTAGTCAAGGGCAAGTGTAAGGTATCTAGCCAGTATGAGACTGTAGAGATTGAAGCTCCCTATATAGGCGAAACAATACCTGGCACTAAGCGCGTTATTTATGCTGAAACAGATTGCGTGTGGATAACTTTCCACCCTACTGAATTAACAAACATTGAAGAGATAGAGGCGGCTTTAATACAGCCGGAGGATATATAATGTCATTTTTATTAGCTGCAACAATAACAATGGGCGTAAGCACAGCAGTGCAAGTTTACGGTCAAGTTCAAGCAGGCAAGGCGCAAGAAGACGCTTTAAAAGAGCAGGCTAGGCAAGAAAAGATTGCTGCCGAAGGTCGTGAGTTAGAACGCCAACAACAATTATCGAAAGCACTTGCAGCTAACACTGTCGGTCTGGCTGCTGGAAGCATAGCAATGGAGGGAACTCCCGCCAGCATTTCTTTAGAAAGCGCCAAGAATATAGGCACGAGTGAAGGCATGATAAAAATGAGCGATAGACTTGCTCAAGCTCAATTAAAGCGTCAGGGCAAAAATGCTCGGGCTGCCGCTAATATTCAAGCTGGGTCTACATTGCTCTCAGGTGCTTCCCAAACCCTCCAGATGGGCGCTGCCTATGTAAAAAGCAAAGAGGATTAAATAATGGCACAAGAAAAAATTGGGTATTACGGTAAGTTTACCCCTACATCCTTGGATACCTCTGCTGCTGATAAGATGCGTGCTCTGGCTGGTTTAGGTGAGACTGTTTCTAACACTGCTCTAGCTATAGGAAAACCTATTGCAATCCGTGAAAGCGCCAAGGCGGGGGCTAAAGCGGCGCAGGATGCCATTACTATTGATCCTGCTACTGGAGAGACTGTATTTGGAGAAATGCAAGAAAGAAAGTTTGGTTATGGCGCTCAAGCTTTTACCACTACTTTTGATAATGCTTACCAAAGCGCTTACTCTACAGATGTTAGGACTAATGCTGCGCGTATAGCTACAGAGTCTGACGGAAGTGTTGCAACTTTTGACGCTAAAATAAAAGGGTATTTTGAAGGCATGAAAGGAGGTTCTAATATTCCTCCAGAATTAAGGGCTGGTGCTGATGTTATTGCGGGGTCATATAGAACCCAGATAGCGGCCAAAGAAGCTCAGACTGTATTAGATAATGCTGAGAAAGACAGAGTTATAGGCATTGAAACTGCTGCTAATGATGCCTTTAAGTTTATTCAAGACGGATCAAATGAGGCCGCTGAATTATCTAAAGCTCAAGTTCGCAATTCATATCAAGCTGGAATTGACAATGAAGATTATACTGCCGAAGAAGGGCGTGTGTTGCTTGAAGAATTTGATAATCAAGTTTTAATGGCTCAGGGCCGTAGAACTTTAGACACAACTGTAGAATCCCAAGGTTATATTGCAGGGCTAGATTACATTTCGTCTATTGAAGAAAGCCTTCCTGAAAGCATGAGCGTTAAAGAGCGTGAAGCATATATAAATGTATTGACTACAGACCTTAATAGGACTCAGAATTTAGCTGATGCTCGCCAATCTGAGTTGGCTGCTAATTTAAAAATAAGACAATCTGGGAATGCTCAAGGAATATTTGTAGGCATTTTAGAAGGAACCGCAACTTTAGGCGATATTACTCAAGCTGCACGCAGCAATCAAATTAGTTTTAGTCAGTTGCAATCTTTAGAAACTCAATTTAATACTACAGGTGGAGGTTTTGATAATGCAGGATTTCTTAATGAAATTAATGAGCTAATGAGGACAGATCCAACAGGTGCTTCAAAGATTATACAAAGCTCGGCAGGCAGCAGCTTGTTAAGTAAAAACACCGCTTTATCGTTAATGAAAACAATTCAGCAAGATCAAGATTCTGGTGGGCGGCTACAAACTAACGAGGCTAAAACATTCTCAAAGCATCTTTATGAGAGCATTATTGTAAGGGGTGTTATGGGTGCAGTAGACCAGGACGCTCAAGTAAATGCAAGTCAAATGCAGGTAGTGTATAACAACAGGGTGTCAGCAGGAGAAAATCCAGCAATTGTTGCTAAGGAGTTAATTGCGGCTAATAGGCAGCGCAAGGAACCCTCTAAATATACTAAAGGATTCAAAACCTTTGATGATGCTTTAGGGAGCATGGATGAATTAAAAGCAACACCAAATCATCCGTTAAGCGATCCTGACACTTATAATACGGAATTTTACAAATTAGAAGATTATTTTAACAATATTAGCGCATATGACAGTTTTAAATCTGATTACGATGACATAATGAAAGGACTATAACGTGGCTATAATTCCAGCAGCACCCATAGCAAAAGCTCTTGGCAAGAATTTAGATCAAGCTCCAGTTGCGCCAACTATTCCTGATGATGTTTTATCAGACCTTCGCGCCCGTGACACGGAAGATTCGTTAAATATTCCTGAAGAAGAAATCACTGCATGGCATGGCACTCCGCATGAGTTTCCTGCCGTTACTGAAGTTGTTAGCCGTAAGACTGGAGAGCGTGTACTTGTAGATAAAGCCCAGTATCCTGATTGGACTCAACAGCCTGATATTAAAGCTGCGGATTATGAATTTGTAAAAGATCATGAGTTTGGTGCTTTTGATTCTAGTAAGATTGACACCGGAGAAGGCGCTCAGGCATACGGACATGGGTTGTATTTTGCTCAAAGAAAAGGCACTGCTGAAAGCTATCAAAAACAACTTTCTAAACAAGAAAACAAAGGCGCTTTGTACGAAGTTAAAATTAAGGCAAAGCCTCAAGAATTTTTAGATTTTGACGAGCTTATTGGTGAACAAGATCAACCTTTTGTAGAAACTATATTAGATTCAGTGCCTGAGTTTAAGAATGTTATTGATGATGCTATTGATTATTTTACTCCAGGTGGAGAAAATGCAACAGGCCGTAGCGTTTTGGCAGCTTTGCAGGAGCAGTTTGAGCCTGCTGAATATGCGGCATTATTAAACAAAGCTGGCATTAAAGGAATTAAATACAAAGATGCTCAGACTCGCTTTTCAAAGAAAGGTGCAACTCACAATTATGTAGTATTTGATGACAAGCTTGTATCTATTGCTAACAAATATGGCGTTAGTTTATTCCTAGCAGGAAGTGTGTCTTTGGGCTTAATGACTCCACAGCAAGCTCAGGCAAAAGAAAACCCTATTGGCGCTCCTATACCTGCCCCTGGTACTCCTGAGTCGGCTAACGATAGCACAAGTAGTAACTACATTACTTACCGTCAAGATTCAGAGCTTACTCCTTCTCAACTTGCTGATATTAGAATTGCAGCAATGAGAGATGAAGGTAAATTGCCAGCAGTTAAGCCGCCAGCTTCTGCTACTTCTACGGCAGGCGCTATTGCTAAAGACGTAGGCCAAGGATTGTTAGACGCTCCGCAAGCTATTGTGTCTGGAGCTATGAATGCTTTTGCAGAAACGCAAAGAACCGTTGACGCTATTGTTGGTAAAGACAAGGCATTAAATACTTATGACATTCTAAAGACAATGCTTACTGATAAACCTGACAGTGTTACTGGTGGTTTAATAGAAGGCATTTCTCAGTTTATGACTGGCTTTGTAACTGGCGATAAAGCATTAAAAGCCTTGAAAGTTGGAGCTAAAATTAGACCATTTGCTGCCGGTGCTGTTGCTGATGCTACAGTCTTTGACGCGCATGAAGCTAGGCTATCTGATTTAGTGCAAGAATACCCTGAGCTGCAAAACCCTGTTACAGAGTATATACAGTCAGATCCAGAAGACAGTGTGGCTGAAGGTAAGTTTAAATTAGCGCTTGAAGGTTTGCTGTTAGGTGGCGTTGCAGAGGTACTTGTTCAAGGTGCTAAAGCTGTGCGCGGTTGGAAAAACATTAAGGAAAAAGCTGCTGAAGCGGGTGTTAGTCCAGAAGAATTTGTTGGCCCAATGCAAGAACCTAATGTTCCTGTAGCTCGCATAGGGGTAGACCAAGAGGAAGAGTTTATTCCTTTTAGTGAGATTGCTGACGAGGCATCTGCACAAGCTCCCGACCCAGTTAAAATGGGCAAAGGAACTTCACCTGACGAAGCTGCAAAAAACATTAACCTTAATCGTTTAGAAACTACTGATGAAGTTAAGCAGTTAATTGAAGACGGTGCTACAGCTAACCCTTTAGACGTAAACAATGCTAGACGACAAGTAATTACTCAAAAAGAAACTGAAGCTTTGGCTAATGACTTGGGTATGGGTGTTGAAGAGTTACTGGCTAGAAAGGGTGGTGAGGCATTTAACGCAGAGCAAGCTGTTGCAGCTAGAAAGTTACTTGTGGCTTCTGGTGAGAACTTAATTAAATTAGCCAAAGTAGCGCAAGATGGAGGTGATGTAGCCATTGCTGTATTTAGACGAGCTATGTCACAACATAGGGCTATTCAGCTAGAAGTATCTGGCATGACTGCTGAAGCTGGTCGCGCATTGCAATCATTTAGAATCTTAGCATCTAGTGGTGCAGAGCAGCAAAAAGCCATTAAAGACGCTATTGATTCGTTTGGTGGGCTAGACGTTAACCAAGACATTGCTCGAAAAATGGCAGGCATTAAAGACGTTTCAGATGTAGGCCGATTTGTAAAAGGAAGTTATCTGGCTACAACAGGCGATATGGTTTCAGAAGTTTGGATTAACTCTTTACTGTCTGCTGTTGGTACTCACACCATGAACATTGCAAGTAACTCCAGCCTTGTTGTTATGAGTGTTGTAGAGCGCAAAGTTGCTTCAGTATTTGGTAGTGAGGTAGTTAGCGGCGAAGCCAGCGCTATGATGTTAGGCATTGTAGAAGGCGCTAGGGATGGCATGAAATTAGCCCGTAAAGCTTTTGCAACTGGAGAGCCTTCTGGAACTACTGGGGCTGTTCAAAGGCAAGAGGTAGGCGTTAAAAGGGCCATTACAGCAGAGCAATTAGAATTGTCTGGGCCAGCCGGAGCAGCTGCTGACTTTATTGGCAATGTAGTAAGAATTCCTGGTAGAGCTTTGCTGGCTGCTGATGAGTTTTTTAAAGCTGTAGCTTATCGTTCTGAGTTACAAGCTCAAGCATATCGCTCGGCTATAAGAGAAGGGTTGCAAGGTGAAGACTTTGTTAAACGAGTTCAAGAAATACTAGACAATCCTCCTTCCGATATTAAAATGGCATCTTCTGATTTTGCCTTGTATCAAACTTTCCAAAATGAACTCGGCGAAAAAGGAAAATTAGTTACAAAAATCCGAAATTCAGGCGGGCCTTTTGGAGCCGTACTTGCCCCCTTTATTAGAACTCCATTAAATGTTGTTAAGTATGCTAGCGCAAGAACAGTCTTAGCTCCCTTTATGAAAAGCTTTAAAGCTGACATAGAAGCTGGTGGCGCAAAACGTGACTTGGCTTTAGCTAGGGTTGCTATGGGCGGCATGACAATGAGCATTGCTGCGCTAATGGCACAAAGTGGGCAGCTAACAGGAAATGGGCCTACTGATTACAATATGCGCCGCATTAAAGAAATGAGCGGATGGAAACCTAATTCTATTTTAATTGGAGACACATATCATTCTTTGGAAAGGGCAGACCCTATAGCTCAAGTATTGCTAATGGCAGCTAATTTAACAGAGGTATCAGCTCAGGCAGACGATGAAAATGATTATTTAGATTTGCTTACGGCTTCCGCAGTTACAATTGCTAACGGACTGACAAGCAAAACCTTTACTAACGGGATTATAGATTTTGTTGATGCTTACGCTAGTGCTAGCCAAAACCCTGATGACAAGCAAAATGCTGTAACCAAGTGGGCAATGCGATTAGGCTCAACAGTTATTCCTGCTGGTGTAGCGGCTATTTCTAGAGAAATGGATCCTACTTTAAGATTGACTAACAGCTTAACTGACAAAATTAAGGCTAGAACTCCAGGGTATTCTAAGGATTTGCCTCCGCGCAGAAACATGTTTGGCGAGCCTATTGTCTTAGAGGGCGGTATTGGCCCAGACATAATGACTCCATTTTATTCTTCATCAGTAAAAGAGAATGCGGTTGTCGACAAGATGATTGAAAATAAGTTAAGCGTAGGAATGCCTAGCAAATCTATTAATGGTGTTGAGTTAAGCATGGTTCAATATGACCGTTTTGTGCAGTTGTCTGCGGGAATGGATGGGAAAATGCCTACTCTTGAAAAGGCTTTGCAGGCTACCATGAACTCCAGTCAATTTAAGCGAGCAACGCCTGGCCCTGATGGAATGCAGAATGTAGTTATGAAGTCCGTAATTAATCAGTATAGGAACATAGCGGTTTTACAGTTGCAAAAAGAATTCCCCAAGTTAAAGTCTGAGATTGCTAAAGGCAAAATAGAAAACTTTGAGGCCCGTTATGGAAAGACTGTATCAGCAGCGCAGCAATCTAGAATGGGCGTGCTTGCAGGCGAAGAGTAGCTGTATAAAAAATAACCAATTTGTAGTATAATCAACCAACTTTTTATAGGAAAAAATTATGTCAAATCCATTCGACGGTGTAGGCTCACAACTCAACGGGCTAGTCCATGACTTGCTTCCAGTCACTCCTAGCAACAGCACTGATTTGCCTGATGGACTTGTAGCTATCGGCTTGTACATTACTGTTGGCGGGACTGTTACTTTCCATAACGTCCGAGGAATTGCTCGAACTATTACTGTTCCTGACAATTTTTATCTAGTATGTGGAACTCGACGAGTGCTGTCTTCTGGCACTACCGCAACAGGCATTAACGCTCTGGTGGCTTAAATGTTAAATCTTGGCATGAATCTGCAAAGGCTTGCTGCAAAGCAGGTTGAGTTTACCCCTGCTTCTCTGTTTAACAAAGGAGAGGCGGGAGTATGGTATGACCCCTCTGCTGCGTCAGGCTCGCTTGATTGGCGCAAGAACTTACTTGAGTACACAGAGCAGTTTGATAATAGTTATTGGACTAAAGGTGGCAGCACAAGTGTAAGCGCGGGTGAGGTAGACCCCAACGGTGGTTCAACTGCTTTTAAATACAATATCAGCACGCCTACTGGAAGGAATGTAGATATTCCAGACAATGTAATTACAAGCGGTAAGACCTATACGTTTTCTCTGTATGTAAAAGCTATCACGAATACAATAATTAAATTGCGCCAAAGCGGCAATGCTGCTTTTGATGAAGATGTAAGCATAACTACGGCGCAAGGGTGGCAAAGAATATCGCTTACTTTTACTGCAAACAGCGTTCTTCGAGTTGGGTTCTATGACGTTTCCGGCTCTACGGGCGATAGGTTTTACATCTGGGGCGCTCAACTAGAAGAAGCCTCCACAGCCTCTAGCTACCAGCCTATCCTAAGCACGTTTGAGAACGCGTTTAAGACTGCCTTCCCAAGCCATACCCTCTACCAAGACTCTCAAGGTGTAACGCCTGTAACAGCAGTAGGACAGCCTGTAGGACTAATGCTGGATAAGTCTGAAGGATTGACTCAAGGGCCAGAGTTGGTTACTAATGGTGACTTTGCTACTGATAGTGATTGGACTAAAGGAACAGGATGGACAATTACAAACGGTATTGCTTCTCATTCTGGTTCTGGTGGAACAATTCTGCAAACACAAAGTGTCACAGCCGGTAAATTGTATGAAATTTCTTTCGATGTAACATCATATACAAACGGTGGAATTGCAATCTATGCAGACGGTACTTACACAAATGTTTCTTACAGTGAAGGACATAAATCACTTTTTTATGTGGCAGGAGACGGGTCGCTTACTTTTGGCGCTTATGGGAACGGTGGCTCACTATTTAGTATAGACAACATCTCAGTAAAAGAGATACAAGGCTCACACGCTACACAGCCTACCTCCACTAAGCGCCCTATCTACGCAAGACATCCAGAGGGTGGCATTAGGAATCTGTTGAACTACAGTGAGCAGTTTAATGATAATGCTTGGTCTCGACAAAATACAACAATTACAGCTAACAGCGCTATAGGCCCTAACGGCAAAAGCACAGCAGCATTAGCAGTTTATTCTGGTGGAAATTCTTTTTCTGCTGTTTATGGGACGGGACTTTCCTTAGTTACTGGAGTAACATACGTTCGCTCTGTTTACGCTAAATATGTTAATCAGCAATATTTGCAAATTTCAGGCAGTGCTACTCTTTGGTCAAGTTCGGCATATGCTAACTTTGATATACAAAACGGCACTTTAGCCAGCTACAGCGGCTGCTCCCCAACTATAGAAAGTGTTGGCAATGGGTGGTATAGATTATCAGTAAAGCAAGCTGTTATCTCTTCAGAAAGTAGCAGCGCTCCTCTGTCTATAGTTGCTGTTGATAGCTCCTCATCAACACGACATGCAAACCTTACGGCAACAAATAAATCGGCTTACATCTGGGGCGCGCAGCTAGAAGAAGCAACAGAAGCCTCCAACTACCAGAAGAGAGTAACAGGCATTGACGTTACAGAGTCAGGTGTTGGCGAGGTGTACTACCTGAAGTTTGATGGTGTTGATGACGGTATGTTTATTAACAACCTGACATCTGCCTCTACGCCGTTGACTGCGTTGTTTGGTTATAGTGCTACTAATGCTGAATCAGGTGACGATAAGTATTTGGTCGACATAGAAAGTGGTCGGCTTGCGCTGTTTGCGATGACAAACGTTACTGGAGAAATTGGCTATTACAATGTTCCTGAAGGATATGTTGGATTTGATGCTGGAGATGCAAACGCTATTAAAGTATTGACCTACGACCTTCTTGAAAATGACGCTAAGATTCGCATTGACGGCACTCAGGAATACTCTAACACAAACTTTCACCGGCAGCCTTTAGGCGGCACTATATCCCTCTTTGAAAGACATGCTAATTCTCAAGGACGACTAGCAGGCAACATGTACCAGACCATCCTAAGAGCCGCAGAGTCTACAGACGAAGAGATAGCTAAAACTGAGACTTATGTAGCCAATAAGACAGGCTTGAAGGCACAGGTAGACGGTATAGCCACACTAGACCTGAACTTTGGTGCTAACCTTTACACAGCTAAGAACAGCAATGGGGGCGTGATATGAGTACATTTAACGAACTGATAGACTTCACACGCTCTACTACAGGTACTTACCTAGACAGTGTTGTGTATGGTGATGAGAGCCTTACAGGAAGCTGGACTACAGTTACGGGTTTTGACAATATTACTTCTGGCACAGGAACTAATGTCACTACCGTTTCAACATCATTAGGCGCGTCAAGATGCTATTTGCAAATAAACAATGTTGAGCAAGGAAAGCAATACAAACTAACTGTCACTTTGTCTCAATCAGATGTTTCAAGTTTGTCTGTTTACCTTAGAGATGGCGCTAGTCCTAACAGTGGTACCTTAGTTGCTGGACAATCTGGAATGCAGCAAGGAAACACTTATACAATTATGGGTGTTGCTGAATCTAATCTAATGGGAGTTTTGTTTATAGGGAATGCTGCATCATTTACAGCCAACGTATCAGTCAAAGAAGTAACAGGCGGTCAAGTATCTGGCACACCTCTACTCAGGACTGCTGCTATCAATGAGCCACGCCTAGAGTATGATGCTAGTGGTAATCCTCTGGGTCTGTTGATTGAGGAGGCTAGGACTAACGTACT
>Ga0208134_1001719_pt1 | contig 12320 bp, 13 predicted proteins | sample VirMetDEL_Mar_31_FD_184515 | JGI IMG/M metagenome (GOLD analysis project Ga0208134, IMG submission 184515) | Aqueous microbial communities from the Delaware River and Bay under freshwater to marine salinity gradient to study organic matter... | ecosystem: Environmental > Aquatic > Marine >... | reverse complement strand
TCCCTTATGGTGAGCATGACGATTTAGTCGATTCAACAACACAAGCTTTGTTGCGATTCAGGCAGGGTAACTTTATTCAACTGGATTCAGATTACATTGAAGAACAAAAATTTATAGAACCAAGGCAGTATTATTAATGACTGAGAAAATTAAACCACCAGGCGTAGGGCTTGCAATCAAAGGTATCGGTAGAGCAAGCAATTTACTAACTTTATCACAGCATGACTTGTTATCCGCTAAATTTGAGAGAGATAGAGTATTGCTTAATATTAAAGATATTCGCTTAAAGAATATGAAAAAGAAACTTAAATAATGGCTCCACTACCTAAATTTAAAAAAAGCCCTAACCCTACAGACGTAAGAGTTTCTAGAGAAGGTCAAGGGGGATTTAAAGGTATATATGGTCAGAATTTTTACTCTGCTCCTTTTAAAAATTTAGATAGATATAAAAAACAGGAAGACGTATTAAAGGCGGTTGCTCTTGGAGAAATAGGGGAAGCCTATGGTGCCACGGTATTAAGAGATAAATTTGGATTAACAGGAATGGTTGGAGGACAAACTATTCCCTCTGCTCAAAAGAAATTTAAAAACATGGTTAGTTCTTATGTGAACGAGAATCCTATGGTTCAACAGCAATATGAAGATTTAATTTACCATGCAGGTTTGATTAGACAGACTAGCGGTAGATATGTACCATCAGGTAAAGCACAAAGAATAGAAAAGGCTGCGTATATCAATAGAGCAATTGATAAAGCAATGGATCCTACTTACCTCAAAGAATATGGTGATGTTCCTTTTCGCTTTAAATACATAAATGCTTTAAAAGATATTGTAGATCCAAAAGCTTCTATTCAAGCTATAGGAGCATCTACTTATTCTAATGCTTTTGATGCAGGCGAGTCGATTGCAAATGCTAGAGGATTAAATTTAAAATTTAGACCTGATAAAACTGTTGAAAACAAAGCAGCGGGAGTTACAGGAAAATATTTTAAAATAGATGATTTTGTTACTGTAAATAATGACAGGGTTATTTTACCTAGAAATTTATTTCCTGCTGATGAGGTTACTACTTTAAAAACAAAACCGTTTTCATCAACAGATGAGTTTTTAAAAAGTAGAAAAATAGGTGAAAGAATGGACACAGGAGGAGGTTATAATTACCTAAGCCCTCTAAGATTTAGAATAAAAGGTAACGACAAGCTTGATTTTTATCAAATAAAAAAAAATTTTTTACAAACACCTGGCATAAAAAATCGTCTTAACCAAATCAATAATTTATTTGAAGGTGATAAAAATGTCATTGCATTAGATCACGTACAGCCACAACGGTTCGGTGGAACAAATGATACTAATAATTTAAGATATATTTTTGAGTCAGGTCACTTTGGTGGATTAAGTCAAGGTGTAAAAGAAAGTGATGATTTAGCGATACTTGTTGGATCTGGAGGTAAGTCTATAAATAAACCTGTTGTTAAAGATAAAACAAATTTTGAAAATGATGTTTATAGAATGACTTTAAGCATTGTTGATCTTGTTAAAAATAATAAATTGGATGATGCAAAAGCTTTGAGTGATGAAGTTTTTGGAATGGTTCAAAATTTTAAACAAGTAAATCCTACTATAGATTTTAAAGTAGGGATACCATATGTTCCTGTAAAAGTAGGTGAGAAAAGTATCAAGTATATTCCTTATCACGAATATGAAAATCTTTCTCCTGATCAAACATTAAAGTTATTTAAAAATAACTACATACAACAATACGAAAACCTACCAAACGCTGGTGATTCTATTCAAAAATCATTTGATAAAGCTTATGAAAAAGTAGCACCATTTATTATGCAAGGTGAAAAACTTACAGAGATAGATCGTAAAGGATTAATGGAAATGAAAAAAGATGGTGGTGCTGTAGGTTTAAATGAAGGAGGAGATGGCTTCTTTGAAAAAGTTAAGCAACAGTTTTTTAAAGGACAGGAGTATCCTTACGAAGTAGCCTCAGAAAAACCAATTGATAGAGGTTTTATTGAAGACATACAGAATGCAACGCCTGAACAAACTATAGCATTTGGCGATGCTTTACGGCTTCAAGGATTAGATGACTATATTGATAATACCATAAGTCAAAGAGCAGAGACTATAGATGGACAAATAAATCCTAATTTATCGTATGACACACAACAATATTTAAAAAGTAGAAACACCGCAGATTCTTTTAAAAAAGATTTTACAACATTAAGAAAACAAGCATTTGCTTGTGAGACAGATCCTTACAATCCTATTTGTTATTTAGCTTTTCCAGAAGATGGTAAATTTGATCAAGCCTCTTTTGATGCGAGATTAAATAATATTATAGCAACCAATCCTAATTTAGAATTTACACCCGAGCTTGTTAATACGTTACGAGCAGCAACTTCAGGATTAATTACAGGCACCGATTTTTCAGACAGACAAAATATATTAGGACAATTGGAAACAGCTAAAACTAATTTTTTTGAATCAGATGATTATAAAAATATGGTGTCAAACTATAGCGGTTCAGGAAAGTTTTCTGAATCTGTTAAAGAAGCTAAAAAAGAATTATTAACTAATCAAATTAAAAATTTACCAGCTAGCACAGCGAATCTTGTTTTAGAAACTTATCAACTTTTATCCGCTCCTGGATTTACTGGTTATGCTATTAAAGGTCAGGGTGAGGTAAGAAAAGGTGAAAGTATAACTAGAGATGAAATGAAAGACTACCTTGCAAAAACAACAAGTGGTTTTGATGATGCACAATTAGAAAAACTTTTAGATAATGTTTTAATTAATTTTGATGAAGCGGAAGCAGGAGAAACAATTCAAAGTGGTCTTGGAGGAATTAACTTTATTGAAGGGACTGTAAAAGATGAAAGAGGTAGAAGAGTTTTTTATCCTCCAGGTGCTGTTGAAGGAAGAGATCCAACACTTTTACAAAATGCAGTAGATTATGGTTTAACAGGAATAGGCTTAGTTACCATGTTTGGTAATCCTAATTATATTTCTCGTTTAAATAATATTTTAAAAAGAGACGACATATCTAATATTAGCAAATTTATGAGAGCTACTCCAGCAGCGTTTGGTATACCTACAACACAAGAGCTACAAGGAATTTTACGATTGGCAGGGACTGCAGCAAAAAAAGCATTAACCGCACCAGTTGTAATACCTGCTAAAGGGGCGGCTGGAATGACAAGATATGTAACAGCTACTGTAAAACCAGGAACGGAAAATGTTTTTGTTGTTGGAAATAAAACATTACCAGAGCTAGGATTAAAGTTGCCAGACGAAGAACTAATAAAAAGACAAGGCTACATGCAGATAATAGCAAATACAGGTAGAATGTTGAGTGAAATTCAAGATCAGAAAACAACAGCTCAGATGGTTGTTGATGAACAAAATTACAAGAAAGATGTAGAGCAGGAGAGACTAAATCCTCAATATACTGATCTTATTAATTTTAAAACAAAAGGGGCTCTTAGAACATTAATTGCTGAACCTGATTTAGTACTAGGAACAGAAGCTGATTTGATTGAATTGCAAGCCTTAGATGATAAATACGATTTTGAGAAAGTACCTGCTTGGGTGGACAGATACGCAAAAGAACAAGCAAGACAATATATTAAACAAAATAACTTAAAAACAAATTCAATTGGTGATACACTCTTTTACGATATGATGAATGACGATAATGATACAGGTGATGTAGATTTTTTAGAGCTCAATCTTAACGTGGGTGATAAAATACCTGAGAGCATGAGAAAAAATAAAATGGCCATGGGCGGCGATCCAGGACAGTTTAGTGATCCACTACGGCTCGGGGACGACGAATCAGTTGATGTTCAAAGCATACAACAAGGCTCACCATACTTAGGCGTAGATGAGTTAGATATGTTTTTTGAAGATGCGAACCTTAGACCTACAGATAGAAAAGAAGCTCTACCACCAGAAGTACAAATGGCTAACGTTGTATTTGGTAAAGCACCAGGATGGGCGATTGCAGGAGTAAATAAAGTTGATGACTTACTACGTCCAGGTACTACAGGACAACGTATAGCACAGGCAGATGGTTTAGCAGATCAAGCAACCACCGTTGGAGAGAAAGCCAATCGTTTTTTCTCGGGCATCGAAGCACGGCTCATTGACCCTAACTCACCAAGTGTATTTGCAGGGCCAGAAGACTTGTATAATTTTTTACAGTCAAAAGGTATTTCGAAGTTTGAGGTAGAAGATTATCAAATACCACAGCTCATAGAAACAATGGTTAAAACAGGAAAGCCTATTACAAAAGCTAACTTACTAGATAGAATTAAAAACGCACCTATTCGTAAATTAAAATCTACGGTTAGAGGTTTTAGATCGGAAACAGAAAACATAGATGGTACTTTTGATAGAGCTAAGTACGGCGACTCGTATTATGAAAAAGGTTCTATACCTGAATCATATAGAGAAAACATTTTGTATCTTGAAGCAGGAGATATTCCTGGTGACGTTGCTTTGTATAGACATAGCACGCACGGGTTCTTTCCTGATGACTCAACAAACTACGTGATCGGGTGGACGCGGGGCACGGACCGTTATGCGATAATACCTGGCACTAAAGGACAGGTCACGAACATCGGACCAAAGGCAGATGAACTTAACAATAAAATAGAACGTCTAACAAAGATAGCAAACAGATCAGCAGAGGATATTGTCAATCAGTCAGGTGGCCGTGTATCATTAGAACAGGCAACAACAAATATAAACAAAGCAAAAAAACAATTAGCACAAGCACAAGAAGATTTGGCGAACGTTGGTAAAACAGATGACGCTATCGTTACAGGAGATCAAACAGTGCGTGTAACGTTTGCTGATGAGATACAATCTGACATCATGCAGACATACAGAAAACATTTAGAGAATGTTATGGCTGATTATAAAACATTAGTTGATAAAGGTATCGATGTTAAAGATACGACAAAGATAAGACAACAAAGCTATTCACTAGATTTAAAAACAGATCAGGACGTATTAGAATTTTACGCAAAACATAAAAGTTTATTTAGACCTGTGTTTAAAACAGAAGAAGACTTTGCGGCTTACATAGACGACATTAGAAAATCACAAGCAGTATTTAAAGACTTTGCGAAAATACGACCAGGTAATTTATCACCAGCAGCTCTAGCGGCAGTTAGACAAGCAGGCAAAGATAGAGATAAAGTATTATCTATTTTTGAAGAAGCCTTTACAAATCCTGAAACAATGAAAAAACTATTTCCTAACATACCATTTAAAGACAGAAAAGTGTGGGGTGATGCGTTGGTTAAGAATGATTTAGCAATGGCAGCGAAAAGAAAATTTGTTGATAAGGACGCAAACGCTTCTGATTGGTATGTTGTATCTCCAGCAGAATTAATAACAAATAGATACGGACAAGCAGGAACGACCGCTACACCATTTGCAGAGAGAACGAAAAACATGAAAGGTATTGGCCAGTATGAGTTTTATGGTGGCCCAAATGTTACAGATCCTAATGGAAAACACTATACAAGTATATTAGAACAATCACTGCGCAGAGCAGCAAAAGTAAACAACGCTGAATTTAAGATTGTTAAGGTACAGATAGGCGACGCTAAATCTGTACGTAGATCTGTGCAAATAGTAAATGCACAGGGCGATATTGTAAAAGAATTTAAAATGGCAAAAAGCAGTAAAGCAGAAGACTTTGGTGATGTTATGAATAAAGCAGAGGATTATATCAACGAATCTGGCGCACAAGGTTTAATGGCTAGACCAGTAGAGACACCTTCGGGCTTTAAAACTATAGATGCTTATGCTATAAAGTTAACCCCTGAGATGGTATTACCAACAAAAACACATCTAGCATCTGGAGGATATGTACGATATGATCCTCTTGTATCAATAGATGAAATGATAGGAGCTGCATAATGGTTGTAGAAAGACCAGCAAATTACGACGAACCACAAACGGTTAATGATCAATTAATGATACCACCATTGGTAGGACAAGAAGTGGAATTAGAACCAGGAACTGATCAACCTATCGATATTGAAATGACAGAAGATGGCGGAGCTATTGTTAATCCTGAAATAATGCCACCTGATACTGGATTTGATGGTAATTTAGCAGAGTTTATTGATGAGAATGATTTACAAGTAATAGCCAGTGAGCTTAGACAATCTTTTGAAGACGATAAATCATCAAGACAGCAATGGGAAGAAACGTACACAAAAGGTTTAGATTTACTTGGATTAAATTACAGTGAAAGATCTCAACCTTTTCAAGGCGCAAGTGGTGTAACACATCCACTATTAGCTGAATCAGTTACACAGTTTCAAGCACAAGCCTATAAAGAATTACTACCAGCAAGTGGCCCTGTAAGAACTCAAATTATTGGACAGGCTACAAAAGATAAAGAAGATCAAGCACAGCGTGTAAGTGATTTTATGAATTATCAAATTATGCATGTTATGGAAGAGTATGATCCAGAATTAGATCAAATGCTTTTTTATTTACCTCTTGCAGGTTCTACATTTAAAAAAATATATTATGATGCGGCTCTTGGAAGAGCTGTATCTAAATTTATACCAGCAGAAGATTTAGTCGTGCCTTACACAGCTACAAATTTAGAAGAGTGTGAAAGAGTAACTCATATTTTAAAAAGAACAGACAACGATATTAAAAAAATGCAAGTCACAGGTTTTTATCGTGACGTTGATTTACAGGTAGTACAAGAAGAAAACAAAGTTGAAGAAAAAGAAAGAAAATTATCTGGTATAGAAAAAACTGGTTACAGAGATGATCAGTATACTTTACTAGAAATGCATGTTGATTTAGACGTACCAGGATTTGAAGATCCCGATGGTATTAAACTTCCATATATAATTACTATAGATGAAGGATCAGGAAACGTTCTTTCTATTTATAGAAACTATAAGGACGGAGACACTTTATATAAAAAACAACAATATTTTGTTCATTACAAATTTATGCCAGGTCTTGGTTTTTATGGTCTTGGTTTAATTCATATGATTGGTGGTTTATCTAGAACTGCTACAGCAGCTTTACGTCAATTAATTGACGCTGGAACATTAGCAAATTTACCTGCAGGTTTTAAAGCTAGAGGTTTGCGAATAGCAGATGATGATAGTCCTATACAACCTGGTGAATTTAGAGATGTAGATGCGCCAAGTGGTGATCTACGTGCAGGTCTTTTACCTTTACCTTACAAAGGTGCAGATCCAACTTTATTTCAACTATTAGGTTTTTGTGTTCAAGCAGGTAAAGAATTTGCAACTGTGGCAGATCAAAAAATAGGTGAGGCTGCTGGAGCAGGAGCACCTGTTGGAACAACAATGGCTTTAATGGAAAGAGGCATGCGTGTTATGTCAGCTATTCACAAAAGAGTTCATTATGCTCAAAGAATAGAATTTAAATTATTAGCAAGAATTTTTGCAGAGTCTTTACCACCTATGTATCCTTACGAAGTACAAGGTGATCTACAATCATTAAAAGCTAGTGATTTTGATGAGAGAATAGACATTATACCTGTTTCTGATCCAACTATATTTTCTATGTCACAACGTGTGACGTTGGCACAGACTCAATTACAATTAGCAGAAGCTGCACCGCAAATGCACAATATATATGAGGCTTATAGAAGAATGTATTCTGCTATGGGCGTTCAAAATATTGATGCTATATTACCAGTTCCTACGGGGCCAGAACCAATGGATCCAGGTATGGAAAATGCAACAGCATTATCAGGTGGTTCGTTAACAGCTTTTAGAAAACAAAATCAATTAGCACACATAGATGCACATAGAGCTTTCTTTTCTAGTATTTTGGTAAAAAATAATCCTCAAACTATGATGATTTTACAGTCACATATTATGGAACATGTGTCTTTACAAGCAAGAGAAGAGGTAGAACAAGAAATGGCAAAAGAATTTGAGGCATTACAAGCTCAAGCGGGCGGTGAATTACCACCAGAACAACAAAATGAGATGCAAGAGTTAGTAGAATCTAAAATTGCAGAGAGAATTGTTGAAATGACAGAGAAAATGGTCACTGAAGAGCAACAAATGATGTCAGAACAAGGAGAAGATCCGTTAGTTCAACTAAAACAACAAGAAATTAACCTAAAAGCACAAGATTTACAGAGAAAAGCTACGGCTGATGAAGGTAAAATGATGCTAGATCAAGCAAAATTAGCTCAAAATGAAGCATTAGCAGAAGCGAAGATAGATTCTCAAGAGGATATTGCACAATTACGTGCAAATGTTAATCTTCAGAAACAAAATCAAAACAATGCAAAACGCAACAGCTAAATTACAGGAATATTTTAACGAGTTGATGAATTTTTCAGATACAGCAGTTACAAGTCAAGAAGAACAGATACTTTTAGCGGGTGCAATGATGGGTGTAGCCAAAATGCTGTACCATAACAATCTTACCGAACAAGAATATGATAAAATTATGAATCATAATGGAAGAGACTTGCTAAATCTAATAAAACCAACTATACATTAATCATTATGGCAAAAGAATTAAAAGATATACCAGCAGATAATAAAGGATTACCAAAATTAGATAAAAAAGTTCGTAATCAAATAGGATTTAAAAAAGATGGCGGTGCCATTAATGGTTTAAAAAAAATGGGCATGAATAAAGGCGGTCTAGCAGGTAGACTGGCTCAACGTGGCTATGGAAAGGCAAGATCATGAAGTTCAAAAATGCAAAAATGACTATTGTTCCTCAAAAAAACCCATTTCCTAATACTAAAATTGCTTCAACAGCAGAGAAAGTTTACTCTCCTTTTGTTGTAAAAAATAACAAAGGATCTGGACCTCAAGGGCAAACAAGCAGAATGCAAATTAAAAAAGTAGCATTCAAAGGCGTAAAATAGTATAATTCCCACTTTAACAAAGGAGGTTCTATGAACTTACTAAAAGATCTATGGTCACACATTAAAGAATGGAGTGACTGGAAAATGAAAGATTGGATCAAGGCCGCTATCGTAGCGATCGTAGTTATCTGGGTTATTAGCTGGATGACAAGCGGAGCAGCATAGTGCTACAAGCTCTCGGAGGACTATTAGGCGGTAAAGGCGGAGCCTTAAAAACTATCGCAAAAGTTGTCGACGAGATTCATACATCAGAGGAAGAAAAATTAGATAAAAAAATATTGATGCAACGCATTCAACAAAAGCTTGCAGAAAAGCAATTAGATGTTAATGCAAAGGAAGCCAGCCATCGCAGTGTATTTGTGAGTGGCTGGCGACCATTCATAGGATGGATTGGAGGCCTTGCGTTAATGTTCGAATTCATTCTATCTCCCTGCATAGAGTGGTATAGTAAATTTGCAGGATTAAACTTAACTGCTCCAGAAATTCAAACTGGGCCCCTTCTAGCAATTGTCACTTCAATGCTCGGCGTGGCGGGACTCCGCAGTTTTGAAAAAAGCAAAGGATTAACTAAATAATGAGTTGGAATTTTAATGAAATGTTAGATAAGTGTTGGGCGACAGCACTTCAACATGAACCAGAGGCAAAACTCTATCAAGGGTTTGCTACAAAAGAAATGAAATTTGTAAATTGTGTTTTTAGAGGAAAAAATAATACCACTCTTTTAGTAGAGTGTAATGACGAAGGAGAATCAAATTTGCATGCAATATTAAGTAGTTACATGGATGATTGTGTTATTCACCCACCTATAAAAATGTCACAAGAAGAATCACTAAAAATATTAACAGAGCATTTGGTAAATCCAGAGTGGTCAAATGTTGTTCTACGTAAACCTCTTGGACCAGAACCAATTAACACTTCTTATATTTATACATGCGTTACTGGTTATTGGGCCGTGGATACAGAAACAGGAGCCGTTACTAAATTCTCATGACATACGACGAATTAGCTGGTTCCGTAAAATTATCCGAAGGCTTCAGAGATCACGTTTACATAGACACGGAAGGATTTCGCACAATAGGTTGGGGTCATAAAGTGGTGCATGAAGATAAATTTGAAGACGGTAAAAAATATACCAAAGAAGAATTACAAGACGTATTTGATAAAGATTTAAACAAAGCGATAGGTCAAGCAAGGCAACTCATGGAAGAACATGGTGTCGCTGATTTGCCTACAACCGCGCAACACACCATTACCGAAATGGTATATCAACTTGGAAAATCAGGCGTGTCCAAGTTCCGTAACATGTGGAAATGCCTGCAGGACCGAAATTTTGAAGGTGCAAGTCTAGAGATGCTAGACTCGAAATGGAATCGTCAAACTCCAAATCGCTGTAAAAAATTATCGGATCAAATGAAATCATGCGAATAGAAAACTTTTTTACTTATTTTAAAAATCAACTAAAAGATAGACAAGACACCATAAGACAGGCTATATGTAGTGGTGTAAAAGATTGGGACGAATATCGGTATTTGACTGGTAAACTTCGCGGTCTTGAAGAAACTGAACAGGAACTCACGGACCTGCTGAAGAAAACGGAGCTAGACGATGACGACTAAACCTAAATTAATTGTTCCAAAACATGTTTGGGACGGCAAAAAAGCTGAAAAAGAAAAAAAAGAACTAGAAAAAATTCCTCAGCCTGTCGGTTGGAGAATAGTTTTATTTCCCTTAAAATTAAAAGGTAAAACAAAAGGTGGTGTTATTCTTACTGATGAAACAGTAGAAGAATCACAAATAACAACAAATATATGTAAAGTCTTAAAGACTGGATCTTTGTGCTACAAAGATAAAGAGAGATATCCTGATGGTCCTTGGTGTAAAGAGGGTGATTGGGTTATAATAACTCGTTATTCAGGATCAAGAGTAAAGATTGATGGTGGTGAGTTGCGTATTGTTAACGAAGATGAGATACTGGCAGTCGTTGATGATCCGAGAGATATATTGCCAGCTAACATAATGTAACATGGAGAACTCTATGCAAGAACAAACACAAAATGACAAACTGGTCCCGATAGATACTTCGGGAGACCCCGTCGAAGTGGAGTTGAAAGAAGATGACAAGTTAAAAAGTAACGAGTCCGAAGTAAATGTTGAACAAGTAGAGCAAGCTCCTATTGTTGAAACAGACGATAAAAAAGAAGAGCTTGAAGACTATTCTCAATCCGTAAAAAGACGTATCGATAAGCTTACTCGTAAAATGCGAGAAGCTGAAAGAAGAGAACAAGCAGCAATAGAATATGCTAAGAACGTAAACGATAAGTATAAAACTGCTGTTAATACTGGAGCTCAGAAAGATGATTACAGTATAAAACAAATAGAAGATAAATTAGTAACACAAGAAGCTTTTGCTAAAAGAGCAATGGAAGCTGCTATGCAAGCAGGTGATATTAATAAACAAGTAGAAGCACAACAAGAAATAGCTAGATTGGCTATTGAAAAAGAACGTGTAAATGTAACTAAAGCAAAAAGAGAACGAACAAAGGGTCAAGAGTTTCAAGGTGAACCAATGCCTGAAATACTACAACAAGCTGCTCCTCAAACAGCAGATCAAGCGAGAGCAGAAGCTGTAGTAAAGCCAGATCCTAAAGCAGAAGAATGGGCTGGTAGAAACGCTTGGTTTGGAAAAAATAAAGTTATGACTTACGCTGCAATGGGTTTACATGAAGAATTAGTAGAAGAAGGATTTGACGCGACGACAGATGAATACTATACTGAGATTGATAAACGTATCGCAAAAAGTTTCCCTCAACAAGGGAGTCAAGCAAGACCGACTCAAAAAGTTGGTTCTGCTGTAAGAACATCGGCAACAGGCCGCCGCACTGTGAAACTCACACCCTCACAGGTAGCTATCGCAAAAAAACTTGGTGTGCCACTTGAAGAGTACGCAAAACACGTGAAGGAGGCGTAATATGACTGAAAAGATAAACAAAACCTCGCGCAAATTAGAGACCCGTGAAAAGGATGTTCGTAAGAGGGGATGGGTTCCTCCAAGCAACTTAGAAGCACCTGAACCACCAGAAGGTTTTCACCATCGGTGGGTAAGAGCTGAATATCGTGGCATGGCTGATGAAAAAAATATCATTGGTAGACTACGAAGTGGGTATGAATTTGTAAAAGCAGATGAGTATCCCGATAGAATGGATTTACCTTCTATCGCTGACGGCAAATACAAAGGTACAATAGGTATAGGCGGATTATTACTGATGAGGTGTCCTGAAGAAGTTAAAGAAGACAGAGATGAATATTTCCGATCTTTAACCGATCAGAATACTAAAGCAGTTGAAAATGATCTACATAAACAGGAGCATCCAGCGATGCCAATCCATCAGGAAAGGCA
>Ga0208134_1001718_pt1 | contig 12322 bp, 7 predicted proteins | sample VirMetDEL_Mar_31_FD_184515 | JGI IMG/M metagenome (GOLD analysis project Ga0208134, IMG submission 184515) | Aqueous microbial communities from the Delaware River and Bay under freshwater to marine salinity gradient to study organic matter... | ecosystem: Environmental > Aquatic > Marine >... | reverse complement strand
AAGAGAAAGTAAAATTATGCCAGATTACAGAGCAGGTCTCAATACTCTAGGGGATGCCCTATCACAGCAGTGGGCTAATTGGAGCCCACTAGAAGCAGATCGAAATCGTCGAGCACTCCAGACGAACATTCCTGACGGAGGTGCTCCTATGACTGCCATGCAGTTCCATGCTCAGAACCCTGGAGAGGAACTAGCTATGTTGCAAGATCCTCAGGTCTGGTCTGAGATGGGACTTAACATGCTTGGCGGAGGTGGTGCAGGAACTCTAGGTTCCGGCGGGAGCTTACTCAAGAATGCCGGTAAGAAGGTTGGCTCTACAAGAGCGACAATGACAGGCGACCTTATAACTCCTGGAGGAACTAGGAACCTGACTCAGAGGATGGAAGATATCCAGTTACCTTCTAGTCCTAACCCAGCACTCCTGGAGAAGGCTGCGATACGCCAGTCACGTGGGGTGCAGCCTCCGGTTCAAGGACCTGTCAGACCTCCAGTTCAAGGTCCGAGTAATATGCCTATACAAGGACCTGCCAATATGCCTGTCCAGGGTGCTAAGTTACCTCCAATCCAAGGACCTACTATACCTCCGATGCAGGGTGCGGCTAGGCCTCCGATGCAAGGTCCTGCTAACCTACCCATTCAAGGACCGGGTAATGTCCCTATGCAAGGTGCTAAGAATATGCCTATCCAAGGACCCAAAATGGATCCTAGCTACGTCACGCCTGCTGGTGGGAACGTCACGCTCAAAGAGTTAGGCGGCACTCTCATGGACATGGGGCAGCCTTTCGTGAAGCCTGCACTCTACGCTGGAGGAGCCTACGGACTGTTCGGGATAAATGAAATCCTCAACCAGAAGGAAGCTTCTATCATAGCCGGTCAGGAGGCTGAGAAGGCTGCTCAAGCTGAACCGAATCTAGAAGCCGGGGCTGCTGCACAGGCGGCTCCCCAAGACTTCTCTGGTGGAATGTTAACTCCCGAGCAGAAGGCTAACCTGGCCGGACAACCCACAGCAGGTCAGCCTGTCATGGGCCCTGGTAACCAAGCAGGCCAGATGGACGCAGCACTTCAAGCCATCCTCAATCCTCAAGACCCTCGGAACAAAATGCAGAAGATCGGTGATATGATGACTGATGTCTCACAGGGGATGCAGGGTAGAGACCCTCGTGCAGCTAGCCGAGCAGCCGCTAACCCGCAGAGTTACATGACTCAAGCACAGATTGATATGGATCGCCTGATTCCTGCACTTCAGAAGTTTAAAGACATGAAGGACATTCAGTATAACGCCCAAGGTGCTGAGGTTCAACGTGATCTTAGGCAGCGTCTGGTCGAATCACAGATTGTAAAGAACTCTCGCGATCCGTACGCAGCTATGCTGGAAATGCGTAGACTCTTCGAAGAACAGCAAGCAGGACAAACCGAAAACCCAGGAGGTATTGACCCTTCAACCATCTAAACCAATATGCCAAAACCCATTCCATACGATCAGGTAGCCCGAGAATTCAAGACTTGGGAAGATGCCAACCCCAGTCAGAAGACCTCAGTAGCTGACTGGTCTAAGGCTAAGAACGCCAAATACCAGACTAACGCCTACGACGAAGGTATCTCCACTGGAGCTATCGCCCGGGGTATTAGTTCGGTAGAGCGGACAGCCCAGGACTTAGGGGCTTCCCTAGGCGGTGCTATCCGCGGAGACCACATTACCAATCCGAATGACCTCGTCGAGACTCTGGCAAGAGGAGCGGAGATGGCGGTCTCAAGTAGCCCTTCTATGGGAGCCTCACTTCTCGCGTCCCGCATCCCGGGTTCGGGGGCGGTGAAGAAGGTTCTCGCACCGGCGGCTATGGCTGCCTACGGGTACACGAGCGGGATGAACCAAGCTAACGACCCTAAGAGCGCTCTAGTCAATGCAGCGTCTATGGCCGCTAGTCCTTGGATGTCCTCGAAGGGAGCCGCACTAGGGAAGAGAGTTCTTCCTACTGGTGGGGAGTTCCTTGGCGGTGCTGCTGGTGGGTTCGTTGGAGACGCGGCTGAGATACTTTCGAGTCCTACGGCTAACCCGGATGCGGGCTACATCGAACGTGCTGGAGAGAATATTGACTGGTTTAAAGACCTGCGGAATCTTGGAGCATTAGCACTAAGCGAAGCCCCTATGGGAGCTGCCGGTTATATGACAAGGAAGGCTCAAGAGTCTATGGCTAAGCGGGAGTCTACCGTACGGGCGCAAAGAGGTTTGCAAACTGCTGGTGGGAAAGCCTCTGACGTTCGGGGTCGACTGGAGAATGAGCATCAGATCGACTTCCCTGAGGGGATTACCGATCTAGACGTTGAGTCTATTGCTCAAACGTTAGATGCTGATCCTAAGGGAGATGGACCTAGACTCGCTCAGATCAAGGCTTACTCAGGACGGAAGAAGAAGCTCACAGAGTTTCAGACTCAGAGGAAAGCTCAGTTAGAAGGAGAGAGCAATCTTGCCATAGAGTATGCCGATGGCCTAGACCGGGATGAGGGATTCGGGATGCCGTATAAGGATGAGATTGGATTTGCGTTTAATGATAATGCTACACTGGAGGCTAAGCTATTACAGTTCGGACTTGATGAATCAGATACTCGCCGAGTGGGGAGGACTTTGTTCTATCGAGGTAAGGATGAGGCTGTTAAGGCTGAGTTGAATCGCTTAGCAAGGAAGGGTATTGCACCGATGTTCTCTAAGGTTAAAGACACTTCCTTGGACGCTGAACACAAAGCTGCGGTCGAGTCTGGTGACTTCTACAAAGCTCAGCAGCTAGTCAACGAGGCTGCACGCCGTCGAGGGTATACTGATAGAGCTTATCATGGTATGCAAGGGGAGCTAGAGGGGAACAAGTTCTCCGATGCTAAGAAAGGAGATTCCACCGGAGCTCTCGACGCCCAGAAGGGTTTCTTCTCGGCAGATCACCCTCAGACTGCGGAATCTTATGGAGATAATGTCCTGAGCTTACGACTAAACCCGGGCAAGGGCAAGAAGACAGTCGACATGGACGGAGCTGAATACTCTGAGAATCTGTTCTATGACACTATCGACAAAGCTTGGAAGGATGGGTCCGAGTTAGTGGAAATGCAAAGTGTTCGGGATGGGTCTAACCACTTAGACACTGTGTATGTGGCTAAGAACCCTAGTCAGATGAAAGATGGGTTTCTCGCTACCTACGATGATGATGGTAATATCATACCTTTGTCTAAGCGGTTCGACTCCAAGACCGATGATATCCGATACTCCAAGCAGGCTGAGCAGCAACGCAACCTAAATCTAACCGAGGCCAAGCAGGTCATGGAACAGGCGGACTATGACAAAGCCCTCGCTGAAGGTGAGGAGATGTCCACTCGTGACTTTGCCGAGGCGGTTCACGCTGACCCGACTACCCCGAGGGAACTCGACGTAATGACTCGAGTGCTCGAGAAGTTCATCGGTAAGGATCGCCTAATAAAGCAGATCAACAAGGAACTGACCGACGACGGAAGCACGATTCAAGGGTTCTCCCATGCTGGTCAGGCTGTGGTCAATCTCAAGTATGTGCAGAACCAGAAGGCTCTCACCACGGCAGGGCACGAAATGACCCACGTTAACTTGGAGAGGTTCCGCAGTCTAGATCCTGAGGGCTACTCAGCTCTAGTGTCTAGGGTATCTTCGATGGACCTAGACACAGTGAAGTCTCTCTTCCGGGAACTGAATAAGACTCTTGACCTCGGTCTGGATGTGGACTATCAGTCCGGAAGTGACTTCAAGCGGAGTGATCCCAACTGGTCTGAGAAGGTCGCCCAAGAACGTTTGGCGGTTATTACCGAAGCACTGATTGCCTCTGAGCTTCAGAAGTCTACAGGTGAGGTTAATTCCAAAGGTATACTTAGCCTACTCCCCATTGAGGTTCAGAGGTTTTTAAGAGACTCTCTGGATAGCTTGAGAAGCTGGTTCACCGGAGAGCACCGCATGGGCTCACTGCTGAGCGCAGAAACTAAGAATTACTTTGATGATCTCTTTACCGAGATTGATACTCAGATTTACAAGAACGAGAAAGTCATGAATGACCTTCAAGTGATTGACCAGTCTATGGATCAGTTCTCCGAGGATACTATGGGGACTTCTTTACAGACTGACTTCCCTCTCAAACGGGACGTGATGTTCTCTAAGAACAAGGAACTTAATAATGAAGTAACCATGGTCGATCAGCAGACTACCTCTTGGGCACAGAAGAATCTGTGGTCTATGCTTGGTCTGGCTCGTGCGTTCCCGCAAGCTCGGGACTTGGCTGATGCTCTCCACAACTTCCGACCTGATGTTCAGAAGACCCTTCTCAAGTATTGGGATAACCTAGGTCAGGACTCGACTGGGAAGCTAACCGAACGTGAAGCACTCCAGGGTTATGAGGACTGGACTCGGAGAGCTGCAAAGAACCCCGGTATTCTAGCGAAGATGGGTAAGGTTATTAAATTGGATCAAGAAGCTATGGCGTCCGAGGAGGATATTCCTGTCGTAACACGGGAGGCGATGATCAAGGAGCACGGTCTCGCGGAGCAAGACGCTGACATGCTGATTAAGATGCGCGAGTTAGGGGCTCAAGTAGCTCACCAGGAGTTCCTAGATATGAGTCAGCGGGACACACTTAAGGTGGCTACCTACCTTAACACCACCTTCGGCGACGGCTCATCCAGTGGGCTCACGAGCGGACTGAACAAGAAATCTGCCGAGACAGTGGCTAGATTAGTGACTCAGCAAGGTTCGGAAATGGCTAAAGCAAACCGGACTTTAGTGGCTGCCGAATATCGCAAATCGCTACATGCTGAGGGATCAGAAAGGGGCAATAAAGCGGCGCTAGATAGCCTAGAAGCCGCTCGCAATCTTGCCTTGATAAAAGAGGCCGCCTCTCAATCGCTCGCCTCTCAGCTCGATTCTATGGGCGTGTTTGGAGTCGAGGCAAACAGTCCCAGAATCAGACTCGCGATAGAGCTAGCCAGTAAGCAGGCGGAGTATAGATTCAAACACGTGGAGCAAACTACCAAGGAAGGTTATTTCCCGCAGACGCGTAGAGGTGATTATATTCTCCGATACACAGGACTTAACAAAGCCGGGGAAAGAGTTCCTCTGCTCGCGGGTTACACATCTCAGAAAGCCATGAACGCAGGTATGAAAGAGCTTGAGGCTGGAGACGTTAAGGGAGCGGATTTTGAGGGGTCTAAGAAGGATGGCAAAGAGTCTTATCGGCACTATGCTTCCTCGACTATTCAAGGGATTCGAGACCAGTTCAGGAGTGAGATTAACGGCATGGTCGGGGCGGCTAAAGAAGGGGGACACTTGACTCCAGAAGCAGAAGCCGAACTGAAGAAGTTTGTTAATGACTACGGGTCTATGGACACGGAGCTCTCTAACGCACTTGGGACTAAGTCCGACCCTTTCAAACTCCAGCGTAAGAACGTCGGGGGTTTCAAGGAGTATGACTACGTGCCTAACATGTTAGACTATATCCAGATCAAGACTATTATCGGGAAGAAGGGAATCACACAGGCGAGGGCTGACCTCGAGCTTAGTCAGAAGGAGATGAAAGCTAATAAAGACTTGTCGACTCAGTTCGCTAAGATCACTGATTACACTCTCAACTCAGACCAGGCGGAGTATACCCCGGCTCGTAAGTTAATCTATATGCACTATCTTGGTGGGAGTATTCGCCACTTCATGCAGAACATTACCCAGCCCACGATCGTCGGTCTGCCGCACTTAATCGCGAACGGTATCTCGCCGCTCAAAGCCACCAAGAACATGACGGCAGCTTACAAGCAAGTCACGGAATGGAACCATAAAGGAACCACTGGGAATAAGGAGCTTGACCGGTTAATGAAGCAGGCAGAAGATGACCACGTGTGGGCTCCGAGTATCCAGGACTCCTACACAGGATCGGGTGATATCAGAACCGGTGCTGAGTCGGCTAACATGTATCAGTCAGGGAAGACGGGCTTCCTCCGCACAGTTGATATTAACCGGAAGATCGCGGGACGTGAGGTGGAGAACTACCTCAAGCTAACCGGGGAAACTTCCGAGAAGATCAATAGACAGATCGGGTTTGCCATGCGGGTCAACGGGGATGCGAAAGCTAACGCCACGACTGAGCAGGCTACCGACCTCTACCGTGATGGGGTTAGATTCACCAATGATATTAACTTCGTTGGAGATAAGTCTAACCGTCCGGGGTTCGTTCGGGAATCCGGTAACATGCACGGAACGATTCTTACGATGACTGCCCTGCAGAGTTTCACCATCAATCATCTTAGCCTCCTAGGTTCTTACTGGCACCAAGTCAAGCACGGTTCGGTTGATCCTAAAACGTTTAAGTTAAAGCCAGACGCTTTCCGGTTATCTAACCCAGGGCTTCATGGCCTCCTAACTAGTATGGGGACTTTGGTTGGCTTCGCCGGTCTGTTAGGTCTTCCCTTCACGTCCATGATGGATGATCTAGTCGAGGACGTAACAGGGATCAAACTTAGCACTGCTATGAAGCGCGGTCTGATTGATGTTACTAAGATGTTCGACGAAGATCAAGAGTGGGGTTCCCTACTTGCTGATTCCCTCATGGATGGTGTGGCTTCTCAGACCGGGGTAGGTGTTGGTAAGTCGGTTGGTCTAGGTAACCCGTTGGGATATCAAGCTGGCCAACCTGCTAGCTTCTACGACATAGCCGGTGCAGGTGGGGCTATCGTTGAGAAAGGACTTGGGGCTGTTAAGCAGATCGCAGGTGGGCCGTTAGATAAAACCAATTGGGCACAGGGCTGGGAAGCCATACAGCCTACGGCGTTTAAGTATTGGTCTAATCTCAAGGAGGTCGCCGACGATAACGTTGAGCGGGATAACAAGGGCAAGGTTGTTTCTAATCCCCTCGATGGTGGTGCGCAGCTGAGTCGAGCCCTTGGCTTTACTCCTTACGAGGTAGGCAAGAATCGTGCTACTGAGTTTGAAGGTAAACGTGAAATGGCTAGGCGCGCGGAGCAACGGTCTAACGCGGTGAATAACATAGCAGGTCTGCTCTCGAGCGCAGAACGAACCGGGAGTCAAGATGACAAGACTGCCGCGAGGAAAGCCTTCTCCAAGTATAAAGCAGATAACTCCTTTAAGGACGTTGATCTTGGCGGGTTCGTTAAGAGTATATCGAACCGGATGCTTCAGAATCGTGGGTATAATATCGACAGACCCAACGTTGATATGCGCGAGATTATTACTCAGCTTCAGGGAGCTAACCCAGACTATCAGCCAGGAGTGGTATCACGGTTAGCCGAGAGGAAAAACCAAATGGGAGTCGCGGCTACCTTAGGGGACTTCCAGACGATCCAGAGGATGCTGAGCCAAGGTCCGAAGGCTATGATGCGGGATCAAATGTATGAGCAGATGGTTCAGAATCCTAACATTGATCCGAGCCTAGCCTGGGCACTGACGAACAATGATCAGGAGCGTATTGAGGCATTGATGCACCAAGAGGGAGCGCCTCAGCTGGGTAATTTCCTACTAGGCCAGCAACCGTAGACACGAAAAAGCCCGACTCGTAATTGAGTCGGGCTTCTTTGTCTATTGGAATCTAGGTTCAAGGGTTACTTTGTAGAGTGTCGTTCCTCCGTGGGGGAATAGGCGGCCGGTCTTCACAACCCAGTCTCCTCCCTCCCTCTGGTTAACGATAGCTTCGGCCTTATGATCTAACCAGTCACCTATGCCGTCGGCTGGTGCGTCTAGTCTCATACACTCGTTCAGGTAATTGAATACGTGTTCTACTTGTTTCATATTAGTTTATCCTTTCCGTAGTCTGTTAGTTTGAGGCTATCACTCATCTCCGCATTAAAGGTAGGGGTGTGACCAAAGCAGCATCCAAAACCAGTGTCCGGGTTCCAGAACAGGGCAGCCTTGTGACATCCGCTGGACGGGTGAGCCGAACCGAAGGAGCAGAACATAGGCTGGTTGGGTTTGACTACGTCTGTCATTTTAGTTTCCTTCCTTTAGACTTTTTCTCTGGTGGAAGAACGGTGTTCTGGAGTTCCTTAGCGGTAGCTAGAGTCCCGTGATCCATTAAACGCTTAACCCGGTCTTCCGAGGTAGCTATCTCCTTGAGTGTGGTTGAGTCGACCATTCTCTCGAGTTCAGCCTCGGGGGAATCATCGCACTGTTCCTTCGAGTTGAACCGATAGTTGTTAATCAGATCAAACATATTCTTACGCTCGGTGACTACCTTCTCCACTGAGGGTTTGAAGTTCATCAGTCCAGCGTTATACATTTCCGTAGACTTACCGAGGGTGAGAGTATCTAACGCCACTCGGATTTCCTCTAGGCTCATGTCTCGCGTGAAGCGATTCACTACGTCGCCGGTCTCGGTAGGAGTCTTGTCCTTAGTCCAACGCTCTTGTATGAATTCGAGAATCTGCTGATGGTAGACTGCTAGTTCATTCCGACCCAGTCCAGCGAATACATCGAGGAGGTTCTGTTCCGTGTGGAGGAACAGCTCGTGAACTAACTGGAGAAGCTTGGCATCGACAATCATGTGATTACCGGAGGCCGCGCAGAGACACATGCAAACCTTAAGCATTAGGATGTGCTTAGTTGAATAGTAATTCTGTACGTAGGCATCCTTCTCATCAACCTCACTTTGGATTTCGCGATAGAGCTTGTCCCAGAGTTCGCGCGCAGCATTGGTGAAGCGGAACTTCCCAGTGATCTCATTGATTCTCGCAGCCTCACGGGTCATGGTAGTGAACGCATCGGTCTTGGCAGCGGTCATCGTAGGCCACGGACAGAAGTCGGATCGCTTATCCTCTAACACGAAGATACACCGACGAGCGAAACCATCAGAGATAACGTCACCCTTCAGTTTGGTAGTGATCCAATCCTTAGTGCAACACCCGAGTAGAGTGAAATACGGACTGTTGATTATGATTGGATCCTTGTTAGCGGTTACGTATTCAAAGGTAGGTTCATCCCAGAGGGCAGTCATAATACCGATCATGCCGGAGTTAATGTGCTTACCGCCGATGAACTCCTGAAGCTCGGTTACGAATGCTGAGGACTGATGATAGGACGCAGTGCGCCCCGCATGGGTGTACTCGACGGAGTTATCCTGAAGGTTCTTGAGGAGAGCCTCACGAGTGGTGGAGGACGGAGCCAGTGGGAAGTCGTCGATCGAGCGGAGCAGTTGCTTCCCGATGTTCATCGCACTAGATTTCTTTACTCCCGCAGGTCCGACCAGCACGATATACAGATTAGGGTGAACAGTAAAGAAGCCTTGAGGAATGTAACACTTACGACCAAGCATAGCACTGATAGCGCCAATACCAGTCCATACATGGAAATTCTTAGGCGGCTCGGTTTCATTGGTATACTTTTGGTATGATTGGAAAAATTTCATTAGTGATTATGCGCTACGCATATTAACTCTTTGAGTAGTATTTGATTAGAGACCGAACGCGGCGCGGCCAGTCCCCAGTGGTGACAACCTTACGATAGGTTTTGTCTTGAAGCTGGAGTCCTACCCAGTAAGGTTTCTCGTCCTCCTCATCATACTCGGATCGGACAAACTTCAGTCCGGCGAGCTTCGCTTCATACGACAGATTAGTTATTTGTAAGTCTGTGGTCATTATACTAGTGGGTTAGTGAGGTTGCCCCAGTGCGATCCGTACTCGGCTTCGAACTCGATTTCAAAGTCGACTCCCCAAATAGAGAGTGGCGTTCTTTTAACCGAATCGAAGACCTCCGCTCCTCTATCTTCCTGTCCAATAGGGAGATAAAAGTCTGTCTCATCGTGCACCTGATTGCAGAGAGGCATGAACAGACGACCATCGGGATTGCGGTTAGCATCACCATAGTAAAGTCTTTCAATAGCCGAGTTAGTAACGTAAGCTGTGTGAGCCTGTGGGAGGTAGGCCAACATCTTTCGTCTAGTAGCGTTATCTTTACGCCCGAAGAAGTATCTTTCTTGTCCATATTCTGTGCGGAGGAGAGCTCCACTATTCATGAGGGTTAACATTTGTTCGTGATACATCGGATAGGCGTATCGGTCGAAGAGAAGGTTCTGCATCTGCACACAATCGGCAGGAGGGATAAAGAGATCACCGTCAGATTGATTGAAGATCGTGGTGTGCATTCCCTTTGGACTCAGCATGTAGGCCGAGCCGTGGTTGATTGCCTTGGCGATCTTGTAGAAGTTCTTATTCTCGGACTTCTTTAAGACCGGGATCGAGGCAATGATCTTCTCAACTGGCCAAGACATAACCCCATTGTCCTTGAGAGCCATAGCGATAGCTAGAGTCTGAGCGGGTTTTAATCCAGCCTTAAGGTCATCGTGGAGGCGAGGGTCGCCCATACTTTCGAGGCAGGCCGCAACCGTAAGACTGTCGGCTCCCTCCAAGTCGGCCTTGACCCAGTGGTAGCCCTCCGGAGGTAAGAATAGATCGCGGTCTCTCCGGTCAACATTCTGTGGCTGAACGCCTAGACCGTCGAGAGGTTTATATCCAGACGAGCGTCCGGTCTCAGTTCCGACTACGTTGAAGCCCCAACCGATACGTCCGTCCGGATGGTGCTTCAGATTAACTAGAGCGGAGATACGTTTCTTCAGTTTGCGCTGACGCCCAAGGACTTCAAGGATAGGAAACTCAGGGTGCTCGCGGGCGAAGTGAAGAAGGGTTAGGTTATCGGCTGTCGATACTTCGTGGGTTGAGCCGTCCTTGCGCTTGGCAGTCTTCTTCATTACGGGAAGTTTATAGGTATCGTAGAGAAGGTGCTTCATCTTCTTACTTGATCCCACGTTAAATCCTTTACCACAGGTTTCCTCGATCACCTTCTGATAGTGCTTTGACTCCTCCTGTAACTGGAGAATGCGGTAGTTCTTCTTAGTCTTATCGACACGCGCCCCAGTGAGGGACATGTATTGATAGGCACGACTAATCCGGATGTTAAACTTATAGTGGTCGCGTAGTTTAGCAGGGCGGTCTTTGATTTCCTTACCCAAGGCAACCGCACATTTAAGAGTGGCGATACAATCCTTACCGCAATAGAGAAGCTCAGCTGCGAACCCTCCAGCGCCGACCTGCTTGTGGTCGGATTTCCAATAGGGATCATCGTTAAAGATAGAGTTACAGAAGGCTAGAGACTTGAGGAACTCTGGATAGCACTCCCACATAGCGAACATAGTATCGTCCACGTAGTTGGCTTGGATTCCATGACTAGTTCCGAGGATCATGTGATCGAAGTGAACCGCGTTGTGTCCCACCATAGGGCACTCACGGAGGACTCTGTTGAGACCTAACCAGATAGCCTTCTCCTCGGTTTGAGTCCAGTAGCGGGTTCCAGCTTTGAGACCCTTGAAGGGGATCACGAGAGACTCGTATCCGGTTGGAGTTTTCCAAGCTAGACCACAGCAAGTCATCTTGTTAGTGGCGATGATGGTCTCGATGTCAGAAGCTATGTAGGTTTTCCGGTCTGCGAGTCGGCGCATCGTAGCTAGTGCGTCTCCGAGGGAGGGCGTAGCATTGACTTTGAATTGGGGATAGTCCCAGTTCTCACGGGCTAGGCGGACGCCTTTACCCATGTCGTGCACCGCAAGTGTAGTATTCGCTGGGAACATGAAAAGGTCACGAGGGTGGTAGGACGCGATGCACAGACGGTTGGATGCGTCCTTGAAAGGTGCTCCCCGTTCCTTATCCATTTGATCGGACTTGGGTTTGAAGTGTTTAAGCGTAAGCGAACCGAGGACAATTGTGATATCTGGTTTGAATTCATCTAGTGTATTGTGGAGTTCAGCTACACCAAGCTTTACATCTGAGTCGCCCCAGTTGAAGTCCTTACCCGTCGCGCGGAACCCAGGATATTTCTGGAGCACAGACGTGAGGAGACATTGATCAATTGATATACCGGCATCCTTTAAGTTTGATTTGAGGTTGAAGAAGAACGACCCGCTGAACGAGGACTGCCCATCTTTGAGAGGATAGTCACCGACGATAGCGATCCTCACATCCGAGTGAGTCGTAGGGTGAATGAAGAAGTTACTCATGTTATGCTGTTCTCATCACAGAAGAGGGTTAGGCAATTGAGTGAACAGAAGTCTTTCTGTATTCGGTGTTGGATAGCCCCTTGGTGAGAAGGGACATAGGTCAACTCCACCCAGTCCCTGAATGGCATACCCCCGTAGGTTGCGTTGATAGTCTGCTCGGTATGCTTGCACCAGTCACAAGTCTTCTTGGTTATATTCTCAGTACTCATCTATAGTTTTCTCTAATTAGTTTTTGGGATTGGATCGTGAGGTTCAGTGGGATGGTATCAATCGAACACGGA
>Ga0208134_1001716_pt1 | contig 12333 bp, 20 predicted proteins | sample VirMetDEL_Mar_31_FD_184515 | JGI IMG/M metagenome (GOLD analysis project Ga0208134, IMG submission 184515) | Aqueous microbial communities from the Delaware River and Bay under freshwater to marine salinity gradient to study organic matter... | ecosystem: Environmental > Aquatic > Marine >... | reverse complement strand
TCTTTCCTCCAATGCGGACACAGTTGTGACGTAGTTTTGCAGCAATAGCGTTGTGTAAAGCGAATCTGCGAAGCCTGTGCCTGCCGTCAAGGGCAGGGAGGCTAGTATTTCTTGTTCTAAGTTCATTATATTATCCTTGATTATGAAAATTTTGGCGCTATTTTATTTTTGCCGTCTTGAGGTAGCGCTCTTCAACCTCCACAAGGGCGGCGGCTCCGAAGGGGAGCACCTGATACACCTTGGAACCTTTTGCGCTCGATGTCGGCGTGGATGAGTTGCTCTTGATGACGACACCGCTTGTCTTGAAGTTGGTGCGGCACTTGCCTGGTGCGTTGGAGCGGAGGGAGACATAAGCTCCGTCGGCGAAGGTTGGCTCTGAGTTGTACGCAGCAATAACTTTCTGAACATACTTGTTCTCGATTACTTTCTTGTACTCACGAAGGTTTGGAATCTTTTCAGAAGAAACATCAGCGCCCCAACCTTTCGGAGTGGGTGCGGATTTTCCATCATCGTTCCTAAACCAGTTGCGAACGTGTCCTTGGAAATATGGAGCGTTTGCCTTGTAGTAGTACATTGCGAGGCTCCAGTTGCTCTGCACTGCGCCCTTGTTATTGGTGAAGTCTTCAGTCCAAGTGATTTCTTCTGCGGCAGTGGAAGCACTGTGCTCGGATTCAATCTTCTCAAGGAGAATAATCTGGCGAGGGGTTAAAGTCCTGCCATTCTTCTCTTGCTTGGCGAAGCTCTCAATGACGCCTGCTGCCCACGATGACTTATCAACGATGAACTTGCTGAGACTGGTGAGGCGTTGTGCCATCACTGTCTCTCCAAGTGTTGCCCGTTCTTCACGAGCTACTTGCTGTTGGAGGCTTCGCTCCTTGATGCCTGCGAGGTAGCTCTTGCGACCTGGTGACAGGTATGACGAGCCTTGTCTGTCGTAGCCCTTCTTGATATCTTCAACAACATTCCTATCACGGGCACTCATTGCCTCAATGTCAAGGATGGTAGCGAACTCTTCTTTCCAGTTAATACGAGCCATATCTATATCTCTCCCTTCTTACATATATAATGTAACCCGCCAAAAGGCGTTTGTCAAGGATCTTTATGAGAAAGTTTGACAAACCCTTTGGCGGGTAAAGATTGAGCTATGGAATAGCTTTGTTATTATTTAGCTAAGTGAATAAACTGTTATGGCACTACCAGAATCTCTTCTAAGGAGAAGAGTTGTAGACTCATTCGCAGCGATTGTGTTCCCAGCGTCAGCGAGTGTAGTGCCAGAGCCCGCAACAAGAGTAATGGTTTGATCGCCATCATTTATTATGTGACAAGTAATAGCCTCACCGTTGGTGAGAAGTGCGCCTCGTCCCGTGGCGACATGTCCAGCGATGATGGAGGCAGCAGCAATTGTTAAGTCGCCTCCACCCGTATTGGAGGTATATACTACAATGCCATTGGCGGTATTCGTTCCTGTCAAAGTGTGATTCTGAGTATTGACATCTGAAACGGTGTATACTTCCAGCAATCTCCCAGCGTGGACTTTCAAATTTCCTGCGGTGATTTGGAGTCCACCTGCGGTGACTAAAAGTCCGCCTGCGGTGACAGTTACTCCAAGATCAGAAGTAAGAGTATTAACAGTTACATCACTTGCCTCCATATCGAGTGCCCTGTCTACCCTCTCCAATAGATATTCCAGTCTTGCTAATCCTACTCTTGCCATAATTTATTTTCTCCAATTGTTGTTGCCCTATTGGGCGGTTTTCAATAGTAAGTAGTGTGCAGGATAGGCATAATCCGTTGCATTTCAAAAAAGTTTAAATTATTTAAACTTCCTCTTTCACCTCTGGCATTTTATTCTCCTTAGTGCCATCTGGATTATATGTTATTTGTTCTCCGTCTTCAAATGTAATGATAGTGCCGTTTATTAAATGAGATGTGATATGAATGCTTACAAAGTCATTCATTGAGTCAAATACTGCTATTGATCCTCTGGGACTTGGACTCAACCAGTGCAATATCACCTGTCCTGTAGCTAACAGTACGCCCTCAACTATCACACCTGTTCCTGATATGCCTGTCTCGTCGTTCTGACGGCACATGGTGAATGTTCGTATGCCCCTTGGGGCGAGTCTTGCTGGTGGACGGGGCTTTAAGTCCTCGTCCTCGACTCTTTTCTCTTCTTCCATTTAAGCCTCTGCTATTGGAGACATGCTATGAACTGCTAGATTCTCTACCGCCTCTTTCTCTGCTTCTTTTATCTCTTCGAGCATGTCCCAAACACTATCGTTTTCATCTTGAAGTCTTTCATTCTCTTTTTCCAGTTCTTTTATTCTATTGTATGGTCTAAATATGTCTTTAAGCTTCATTGTTCGTTCCTTCTGATAAAACTTCTGCTTCACCAGTTGTAAGTAGTTCCTCTAACTCGTTTTCGCTAAAAGCCAGAACTCCCATGTTGATGCCATTTCGAAAGAAATGCAAACTATAATACATCGTTTGCTCCCCTGAGAATATCACTGGGAAGTTGTCGAGAACTATAACATTGTAGATAGACTCCGTGTCGTATAGCCGCAGCAAGGTTCCGATGGGCAACATCTTATCTTTCATGCCTATAACTACTTACATTATAGCATAACGCCGAACTTATTTCAAAAGAATGTCGTCTAGTCTACGAGATAGTCAACGTCAGATGTGTCGTAGGAGCATTCGCAAGCGACAGCATCATAAATAAAATAGGAGACATTCCAGCACCTGTTTCCTTTTGGGGTTATTGCTGCCTCGTATATTTCGTCGATAACTACCATACTTTCATCCTCTCCATACTCCCACCATCCGTGATAAGTATAGAAGGGCCATTCTTGTCCGTACTCGTGCGATATTAGAGTTCCACCTGAATGGTAGTAGACATCGTTGAGCATAAAACAGGCGTCTCCTAAACCTGGTATGGTTGGACCGCTTGCCATTTCCCACCACTTGTTTGTAAATATGTCGGTTTGTGCTGGCTCCTGCTCCACTGGTGCTACGCAGGAGATAAGTAAGGAAAACAATGCCAGCATCTTTACCATTCTATAAGAAATCTCCCACTGATGGTGTCGTAAAACCTTACTCCTCCATCTCTCATCCTTACTGCTTTTCCTTTCCATTCACAGTGTTTCATTTTACTTCTCTCCGACTTATCTTTCGGGAATTCTCTTGTGCTTGCGATGTTTTTTCCACATATCGCTGCTGATGTAGCGCCATACTCTCCGTTGCTCAGTCTGTAGGAGATGTGAGAGCCGCATTTTGGACACTTGTTGCTCCACTTTCTTATAATGTCTACTGAGATGTATGGCAAATTGCTCATAACCAAGCCACCGCAAATGCTATGATGCTTGTGCATACCACTGCAAGGAGTATTCCCATCGCAATGCCGACAAGTGCTAATGTTTTTATATCTCGCCTTGGCTTCCAATCTGTAGCCAGTGCTTCAGATATATCCCCTATCTCGTCTTTCTCAACTAGTCTTAGGTATGGCGGCTGGTGGTTCATGGCGTCGGATAAGGTCTCCCGCTCGGTGTTCCACGGAATGGAGTTCCGTCGTAGTCATATACCATCTCAACTAGAACTCCTGGTTCTGGGATGATGTCAAAGTATACGACATTCTCCGTTCTCACGAAGTGCCAGTCACTGTTAGGAACTCCGTCTATGAAAACTCTTATGGAGTCTACATCTGACGGAATGTGACTTAATTCATATGACTCGTATGGTTCGACTTGGATAGATGCGTCTGTTACACCTGGACTCCAGTCATCTGAACATATGTCTACTATGACTCCTCCGAAGTATCTTGTTGCTTCCATTGAGTTGTATCCGACGAAGACTGAGTTTGTTTGCGGGCAGATAGAGTCTGCTGGCTCTATGTTGACGATGCTCGCCAAGTATACATTCTGTCTGGCGTTGGAATACCATGTCGTGAACTCAGTAACTGTCATGTTGCTCTGATCCTCTTCGTCTGATACGAAGACTACCAATAGGGCGGCATCGTGACGCATCCATGTTGGAGCGTATGGATTGCTGAACATGTACTCTTCGAGAGCATCAAAGCCCATCTCAAAGTGCCCCTGTACTATATTATCGTACATGTCTTCTGCGTCTTGGAAAGTGTCGCCTGGAACTAGTGGGAATTGCTGATCTTGTGTAACTACATTGGGAGAGTTAGAAATCATGTTTAGTCTCCAGCCTGTAGCTGGGAGGGACTTCATCATCGCCTCTATTCCTGCGAGTAGTTTGTCTTCGTTGTCTCTCATTGAACCAGACATGTCGATAACCCAGAGGATGTCCACGCCGTTGGCTGAAGTTGGTTGAAGGAAGTTGTCTACCCATATCTTGTCATCGTTCTCTACTTCAACTGGGACTTCTATATAGACAGTTTCCCCAGTTCCGTTTACGACGATGCCGTAGTCTGGCGAGCAAGATGTACCCGCCATTACGATCAATAGTGCTTGGCAGATACGCTTTATCATTGTTCTGCACCTCTCAAAGCCTCTTCCATAGCCAATCCGTATTGTACTAGAATGCTGTCCAGTATATCTAAGTTCAAGCTAGATGGAGGAGAGAGCCATACTATATTTTCATTTATTTGAGGGTATGGAGATACTCCGCTTCTGTTTACATCGATTGCTTTTAAGATGCCAACGATTCTTGCCCTGTCATCGAACACTAATGAACCTGAAGCTCCGCCCCACGCATATGACTGAAGCATTACACTTCCGTTTTCATTGATGCTGCTTACGGTGCCGTAGATTGTCATGTTTCTTTGATGTCCAGGATCACCTGTATAGACTGTTTGCTCTCCAATAAGATCGTTGATATCTTTTGAATACAAGTTTAGTTCCATTGGCGCTCTAGAGTCCAATGGAGTTCTCAACACGAGAACTGCTGTATCGTTCGGAGTTACATTGTCATAATATAGCAGCAGCGCTGCTACAGATTCTTCGGCTGGAGTAGTGATTAACATTATGTCTCCGCCGTCTGCTACAACATGAGCGGCAGTCACTACGATGTGGTGTCCATTGTATTCGAAATAAGTTCCGCTGCCTCTAACGCCTCGCTGGGTGTTATGGACTTGAACGGAAGCTGCTCTCGTAAGTTCCGCCACTCTTCGTATTCTGTAGCCTGTCCCGTGGACATCCTGTTGCTGCTCTATTGTTTGGACTGTTGCAATTGGTTCGTGCCCAACTGCTGAACAATCTGATTGCTCCAATTTAACGCCGTCGGTGGCGCATCCTATGGGCAATAGCCCCATAAATGTTAGAAATATTGCTCTCTTTAGACTCATTAAGAATCACCCCCCTGTACTATTCTAACTATCGGGGAATTTCTCTAAAGAACTTTTTTTATTGCTCTCGCAAACTTTTTGGATATATTGTCGGGTATTCCATCTCTGCGAACCATAACAAAATCAGTATGTTCGTGACTTAATCGTACCTCTCCGTCTGGCATTTTTGTTGTATAATAATTTTCTTTGTCTATGGAATATATCTTGAATATCGGATTTGTTAGAACTAGTCCTGTCTCTTCAAACACCTCTCGCCTCAATCCTTCTTCCATACTCTCGCCAATATGGATGTGTCCACCTGGCAAGTCCCATTTGTTTGGAAACTTTTCGGTGACAGCCCTCAATAATATTAGTGCGCCTTCGTCGTTGGTGATGACTACCTTGCAGACAAACTTGGAGTCCACTGGCTCTCTTCCATAGTCGCAGTGCTGACACTCTTCTGAGTCGAGCATCTTGGAGGAGCAGACTGGGCAAGTGTCATAACTCATCGGCAGTGTCCCACTCTCTCATATCTCCCGTATCTTCAAAGGGAGGCGGTATGTAATGACTTGGCAGTTCGGGTGGTTTCTTTTTGCAGGAAGTTGATGTGAAGAGAATGAATCCTATTGCTGCCAAGTACATCGCTATCATCAGATGATTCTTATTACTTTTCATTTTCTTGTTACCCTCCTGACGCTCCTGGTGGCTTACTATCAAACTTTGGGTTCTTAGGATTTTTGATTCCTGGACCTACCTTGGTATTATTACCACCTTTCTTAAGTAGGAAGTCAAGTTCTTTCGGGAGGTTTTTCTTCATATTCTTTTGGAACTCTGAGTCCTCGGACAACTCTTGACTCTGCTGTTGTATCTGAGTGTAGAGCTTTGTCCAGAACTTTCTTATCTCTTTTGAGTCTCGGGCTAAAGTGTCCATGAATATTTGAACTGCTGAACTCTGTTGCGCTGCCCAACGGACTCCTTTGCTTGTTCTAAGGTGGCGCATAACTTCTTCTGGCGACATGTAAGTCAATAGTTGTTCCGCTGCCTCGTGAGCGTAGGCGTCTATCTCTCCGTGCCTCGTTAGATACACTTCCTTTCCGTGATGTTCTTTTGGCGGTGCTCTGCCGCATCGTTGTTCCCACTCATCTCTGTCTGCTTGTGAGGAACCGATTGGAACTTGTTCAGGATCACATAGTAGTTCTTCCCATGCCTCTTCGTCGCTCAACCCTTTTGATTCTGCTTGCTTCTTCATCTGCCAGTAGTGAACCATTTCGTGATTTACGACTTGGGATATGAGGTTTATCAATTGCTCTGGATCTAAAACTGATAGTTCGAAGTCTTCTTCGAGTGGGCGGAGTTCTATGATTATCAGATTCTTTCCGTTGCTGGGATTAGGTCCATTGAACTCTGCTCCCATGAGCCAGTTGTTCGGATAGTTCGCATCGCCTTCTCTCAAAACATATCCGTCATCCTTATCTACGGTGACGACGAAGAACAAGTCTGTTCCGAGTTCCTGTGCCGTGGCGTTCAAGTATTGGGCGAGAGCTACGGAAGCAGGTGTTTCTCCTGCGTAAGAACCGTCTGGCATCTTGAGCGATGTGGAGTCAACGACATCATATTCTTCGTGTGGAAGGTTCCAGAAGTTGGAGTCTACAATCGCTTGCCTGAATCCTTGCTTCACTTCTGGTTCGAGAGTGGTTACTTCGTTTATGCGATTCCACGGACCTTTGTGTCCCGTCTTCATACACTTGAGTATCGTTTCTTCTGCGGTGTATTCTTCGTGTGGCTCTGGCTGATATATATCATAGTAATCTGCCTTGGGGATTCCATTGGGCTTTGTGTGGCTCGTCTGAGAATCAAACACCATGTCTCCTTTCTCAACCCAAGCGTGAAGGACGCTCTCGCCACTGAACTTATCAGTGACTCTACCATGCACAACCTTGAACTTAGACAAGTCAGCAAATTCAGACTTTGATGAATTGTTTGACATTTCAACAGCGAACGGATAGCATTGTCCCACAGCAACTGTCTCTTGCTCTTTCAAATACTGTCGCCATTGTTCAAGTAGGAGTTTCATTCTTCTGAGTTCCAGCAAGTACAGTTACACGAACAACATCTGCCGATTGTAATATCTGCAAGTTTTCTCGCATAGTGGCGTAATTTTTCAATTAGGAGTTTCATTACTCTCCACCATTTTCTTTGCGATTGGCGGGGAGCTTGCTATCTAAAAAGCTGAGAAGTGATTTTGTATCTGTGCCTAATGGTGGAGATACAAAAGGGAGCACTGCGTGAATCAACTGGGCGATGGAGCCAGCGCCGAGGCGCAAACTTACAGCCAGCGCCTGCTTCATATGTTGGAAGTATGTTTCTCCGACATCGTTCAAATGTTTGGTAAAGAGCTTCATTTCTTCAGATGCTCGGCGATGACTTGGCGAACTCGTTGGCGAACTTGTTCGGATAGTCTGCTTATCATCTCTCTTGATATTTGATCAGCCTTTATTTGTGAGGCTCCTGCGTCGGCAAGCTCTCTCTTGAGATGTTCCGCCCAGCCGACTGGTGCGTCTCCGCCTGCTCTACTCATATATAGAGTTGTTGCTGGGTTTGATGAGTTCCTATGTCTGGCGAGGTATTTGGCGGCGACGGAGCGTTCCAATGGACGCATTGCGTCAAGGTTTCTTCTGAACCAGTTGACTGCTTCCATTGCTGCGTCTCCACCTGGAATGCCTTGGACTGCTTCCTCTATCTCGTCTAAAGTTGTCTTGATGAACTCTCCGCTTTGAACTCTGCTTTGGGCGAGAGCTTCGCTTTCCTCTGCGCCTGCAATGGATGACTGCAACTCTTCTCGGAACGCATCTATTATCGTGTCGTAGTTGTCGTTGAGGTAGGTGAGATAGTTCTTCGCCAGTGCCTTATCTTCATCAGAGTCGTCCTTTGCTATGGCTACTTTCATATGGAGAAAGACTTCATCATCTGCGTTCTTCTTCAATGCGACTGAGAAGTTGTGCTTGGGGAAGGTGGGTGCTGTCGGGGCAGAGGTGTCATATGAGGAGCCGAAGTCAAGAGACATCTGTTGTCTGGCGAACTCTTTCGCTCTTGCGTCTACCTGTTGTAGTATCTTCTCTGCGCTGAAGTCGGAGAGTTGAGAGACATCTACCTCTGTCTTATCGCCTAACCTTGGACGGGCAACCCAATTGGGCTTTTTCTCTTGCGCATAGTCAAAAGTTATTACGGTTGGTTCGTCTGTATTGACTTGGAAGTGTTCTAAGGTTTCAGCGAATTTTGCTAAGTCTGCCTTCTCTAAGTGGAAGCCTGCGAGGGGTAGGACATTGGCAGTGACTAACGCATCGTATACATTTGAGCGTAGCTCTTCAAAGTCATCTCCGCCCCAAGTATAGTCAACCTCGTCAATGAACTCTCTTGATCCTTCTGCGGAGCGTTCTCTTGCGGCGGAAGAGTCGTCGTTGGCGTAGCAGTCTTGGCATCGTAGGTCTAGGGTGACGGCTATTCTGCCGTTGTATGTATCGATGTCAACATCCATTTCTTCGTAATCCATTGAGAAGTCATTGACGGCAGTTTCGATAACATCTTCGATATCGGCATCTTCTGAGGCTGTCTCTGAATCGTATCCATCGAAATAGAGAGTAACTTGTCCCGTTACATCTATCGATGGGTGTTCACCCCATTCGTTCCATTCAACATTTAGAGATACTCCGCCTTCTTCATTGTTCCAGCTTATTGTCTCAAGCCCGTTGACATATTCTTCTAGTTCGCCGATTGCCTCTTCGAGATCGAATCCCGCCTCGGGCGGATCTTCGTCGATGCTTTCTTGTATCGCATTTATAATGGCGTTTGTCTTTTCATCGCCCCAAGTAGAATTATACAACCACCTAATACTTGGCTCTACTTGATCGTCAACTTCGTCGTAGGCGTCCCAAGCAGAGTGGGCATCTAAATGATCCCCGTTGTATACAAAGGCAATCTTGCCTGCGTTTTCGAAACGGGAGTCGTAGTCGGGGCTGCCTGCTTTCTTGGCGACTTCCTTGTCGAGGATGAAGAAGAAGATTGCTCCATCTTCCTCGGTGTATTTGTTCCAGTAGTTCTGGCTGTCTGTTGCAGAGATGCACCATTTTGTGCCCTGTCCGTAGTAGCAGGATGCGCCCTCTGATTGAGGACGGACGACGAGAGTTGTCTTATCCTGATAAATCCTATCGGCGTCTTCTCTCATCTTTGCTTTGTGGATTTTCTCTTGCTCTTTCTTGTCTTTTACCTTCTCGGCTTCATCGAGTGCGATTTGCAAGTCGTATAGCGATTTGTAAGCGTTGATGTCGGTAGACTGCTTGGCTCCCTTCATATATTTAGCCATATTGTGAAAATCTATGACGCTATGCTTTACCCTTCTAGCTGTAACATACATGTAACGATTTACCAACTCTTCATCTGGAACGTTTCCTACCACAGAGTTTCCTTCCTTCCAGCTTTTCATCTCATGTTCGAGCAACTTCACCATCTTGGCGAGGTATTTGTTATTGCCTGATGGATCGTTGTCTCCTGTGAAGAATGTGTCAATAGTTTCTGCGTATTGTGGATACTTCTTAAGGACATCTTCTTTTCTGCCCTCGGTTAGAACTCGTTCGAAGATGAGCCTGTCTACTTTCTGTTTTGTTGATAACTCTTTATGCTCGAACAAGTCCTTCATACTCTTTCTAACATTCGAAGTTTGCTCACTTACCATGAACTCTCGCCACTGGCTCGTGAATTCGATATCTGACATACGCTCTGTCTCCGCTTTGGTTTCCCTATAAATAGTTTCGCTAAATAGAAAAGGACGCCTTATGACGCCCTTTCCTTAGTTTATAAAGTGGAGACTTTCTTGGGGCGTCCTCGCTTCCTTGCAACTATGCCTGCTCCTCCGCCGATTAGCCCTATTCCCCAGAAGTTCTTATTCTTTCTCTGGTTCGTCATAAGCGTCATTTCTATGTATGTTCCGTCCTCATCCCTTTTGAACCTGAACAAGTGTGGCATCTTGTCAAGGGTGCCGAATGTTGGGACTGGTTTCTTCTTCTGATACTTCTTTCGGGGTGGCGGAGTGTTGAGAAACTCGACGCATTGCCTGACTATCTCTTCGTCAGATAGCCCTTGTTCCTTGTACTTGTCGTATTCTACATCCACATACACTCCCACTGCCCAGCATTGGATGCCGTACATAGGGTAGACATAATTGGAGCCTAAGTATATGCCTGATTTTTTACCCTCGCTCCAGTTGGGAAGGAGGGAACCATATTCTTCCATTTGTCTCAGTGAGCATTCTATCATATTATCCTCTCAGGAGATCTTTGTTGGATTGTACCGATAGCTTGTTCTCAATAACATCTGGACTGCCTACGACAATGATGTCCGATGACATGCTTCCTTGTCCAGATAGGCGCAGCTTGGTGAACTTGTGTCCCGTCTCCAGCTTCTCGGTTAGACTTTCGTTTAGAAGAGATACTGATGTTGAGTTGTCCTCTCTTAGCGAGACAACGAAGTCTGGGTTCACATAGAGTTGTCGTAGCTCGTATTTACTGTCGCCTGATGTGAAACTGTTATTGGTGTATACTTCTGTCAACTTTACTGTTGGCATTTATTAGTCCTCTGTGAGTGGGTATAGGTATCTGTCTTCTACTATCCAAGAGCCGCCTTGGAATAGAACTCTGCACATATCGTCATGCTTCTCTATCACAACGACGGATGCTGGCTTCTTAACGTTGTGGTATCGGAATGGTATTCCTCCTTCCATTTGTTGGAGGAGGACACCAGAAGGAAGGTGCGCTATGTCACCCTTCTTCATTTTCTTCTGTTTGGACAACATCTGGGTGAGGTTGTTCCAACTCCTGTGGATTCTCTGAATAGTGTAGGAACCCATCTAAGATTGATTGACAGTCTGCCATTCTCGCATCTATCTTTGCCATGTGCAATCGAGCAAGGTGAATGCTCTGAAGTGCCTCTTCTTGCTGCTCAAGCGCGTTGTCAGATACATCATGCACAGTTTGCCTCAAAGACGATAGTTCAGTTCCTACCTTCTTGAGCATGTAAGAAACCTCTTCAGGGATATCTTCAAAGTCGGTTGTTAGTTTTAGGGTTACGTTCATTTGTTCTCTCCGTGTTTATAACATTATAACACATTCAAGATGATGTGTCAACTATTTGTTTGTCTTTTTGTTGCTTTTTTCAACCAGCGCTCTTCGACTATGTAAGTCTCGACAGAGTTCATTGGCAATATCTTGTACTTTTTGGTTCCCTTGGCGGCAGTGGATACTGGCTCTGGCGCTACTTGGAGAACGGCGAAGATGCCGTCATCCATTCTTTCTATTCCGCTCTTATGCTGCTTTCTTAGAGACACATAGTCTCCTACTTGGAACTTTGGTTCGGAGTAGTGAGATGCCAAGACTTTCTCAGAATAGCTGTTCTCTATCATCTTATTGTATTGAGGCTCTGGTGGTATGAAGTCGTCTATCGTGAGTATCTTGTGCGATACATCGCCGTACCAAGGTGGATTCTGAACATAGTATTCTGCTATTATTTTAGCCTTCTCTCTTTTCTCGGCATCATAGTTCTCAACCCAGTTTGGATCTCTGCTCTCAATGATGGAGTCAAAGTAGTCTTGTTCCACTTTCATAAACGCTTGGTATTGCTTTTCCGTGATGCCGTCGTTGCGCTTGTATGATAACGCAAGAGAGCGGACGAACGAGAGGACATTTGAACTCAAGTCCGCCTTGTCTCTTAGTCTGCGCGTTCTATTCAAGAAATTGTCGTAGTTATTTCTTAGAGTCAACTTCTTCTCATAGATTGAGTAATATTCATTTTTTATTTGGGCACTCATTGCCTAACCTTATTGTGGATTACCTACCATTACATCCCAGAGCATCTTTACCATCAACACTCCTACACTTGAAAACATCATCCATTGGATTCTCGCTGTTGTTTCTTTCCATTGTTCAAGTGATCGCAGTCTGGCGTAAAGTCCAGAATCTGGGTTGTATACTGCTTCCTTTATCTTAGAGATATCGTCA
>Ga0208134_1001714_pt1 | contig 12339 bp, 20 predicted proteins | sample VirMetDEL_Mar_31_FD_184515 | JGI IMG/M metagenome (GOLD analysis project Ga0208134, IMG submission 184515) | Aqueous microbial communities from the Delaware River and Bay under freshwater to marine salinity gradient to study organic matter... | ecosystem: Environmental > Aquatic > Marine >... | reverse complement strand
TAGAACCTGCTACTCCTTTTCCTTGAATAGAAGTAATTCTAGCTCTACCTGTTTTACCTAAAGTATCTGCTCCGACTGTATCGAAGGTTAAGGTTGTTTGATCTGATGTTGCGCTTCCTGACATATTTGTTCTCCTAAGTTATAGAGCTACCGAAGTAGCTCCATAAAAATTAATTATACTCTAACCCAGCCGTATGTTGAACCGCTGTAAATGTATTGACCCGCAGTAGTTCCAAATCCTCTTGGAATAGGTGTACCTTTACTATAAGATGCTCCACCAGTTCCACCAGCTCCGGATACAACGCCTTCAATTCCACCAGCGCCTTCAAAAAATACATATTCGTTAAACGTAAAACCATTTGAGTTTTGCGTAATATTTTTTAATTGTATTGTATCACCAACACCTGGTGTTGCAGGCATTGTAATAATTATGTCTGCTGCTTGCGCGTTGTTATCTACAAATAATCCAGTAGCTGCACTTGCAGATTTACTTGCAGTGATAACTTCCCATGTAACTCCACCAACTGATGAAGTACTTCCGTCTGAATTTTGTATTATAATTTCACCATTAACGCCTTCAGAAGTAGTTGTTGCTGTTCTTCCAATGACCAATGGTCCTGTAAATGTAGTTCTTGCCATAATTTTTCTCCTTTTCCTAGTTAATAGATTATAGTCTCTAGGCCGTCGACTATACGCGTCTATAATCTTTTTAAATGTATAGTGTGTTTTTTATACAACAGTTTTTAATAGAGTGCAAGAAAGCCTACAGTGTGGAGTGGATTTTTCCAACGATGTAGCTTTTTACTAAGTTGCTACTGAAACTTCAGGAGCAGAACCTTCAATGTTGTTCTGTCTATGGGCGATCTGAGCTTCTTCTAGCTTGATCTTTGTAATGATTTCTTTGACTTTGTCGTCAATTCTAACCATTTCAAGAGTATACCTATTATTATCTAGGTGCTCCTGTTCCCACTTCAACTCCAAGGACCTTTTTGCTTTGTATAGGTCTTGTATCATTTATAACTTCCTCATAAGTTATTCTATTTACCTTATTGTCATAACTGACGCCAAGGTTTTCCCAAACTATACTATTTTCTCCTAGTTTGTCAAGGATTGCTTTTTCAAGTGATTGAGGGTCGTCTTCTGATATAACTTTAAACCTAGAATGGTGATCGTAGGCCCAAATATTCACCAGAAAAGTTTTCATTTATTTGTTGAAATTATAAGGCTGAAATTTCTTCTTTTTTAGATTTTAAAAAAGTTATTTTTTCTTCAGCTAGGGCTAATTTTTCACCTGACGCAGTTTCTTTTAACTGTTCATTTCTTTTGATTCCATTTTCAATGTTTTGTAAACATTGTTGTTTATCTTTTGGTTTCCAATCAGCTGGTGCTTCTTTTAATCTTTTGTATATTCCCATAATTTTTCTCCTTGTACTATCTATATAGTTTTTAAAATTTTATTTCAAGCTGTTTATGAGGGGCGAAACCGCCCCTCATTTAATTATTTATTACGCTCCAGCAGAAGCATACATACCTCTTGGATCAGAAAATCCAAAAGAGTATCTTTCTCTTGCCTTGTATCTAACGTTACCAGTGTCAAAATCACCTTCCATTTTAGTGGAAATAGGTGATCTATTGAACATCTTCATACCATTAGGAACATCAGTTTTAATATAAAACGCATCTGTATCAGTTAAGTAATGATTAATTACATAACCTTGAGGTACCATTCCTCTAGATACGATAGCATTAATATTGTTATCTGCTGTATCCGTCTGACCTTTTGATTCCATTAGTCTCTCTGCTGTAAATTGCTGATTAGGGTGAATGATCATTTTCATTCCTCTAGCAGCGATTTTTAGACCTCTTTCATCAGTGAAAGCAGAAATATCAATTAGAGATTGCTCTAATGATGTTTCGTTAAGGTCAGCAGGAGTTTGCAATTGGTTAGAGAACGTTCCGGCTAATGTAGGGTGATTTACAATCGCTCCCACGTTATTGTTACCGAAAAGTGATACTCCGTCACCACCTGCAAAGTTTCCATCGAAACCATTGTTTAGGACGTTAGCCGCTTTAACTTGTTTAGTATTAGCCATAGATCTAGCTAATGCTTTTGTATATCTAGACGCAAGTCTGTCATACAAGTTATCTTCAATTGCTTCTTCAGTAATTGAAAACGCTAAAGCGATTGTTTCATGTGTGTAACGAGAAGTGAAAGTCTCTTGAGCATCATCAAATGATACACCTTGACCTTCAGCTTTAACTTGCGCATTACCGAAACCAGATAACATTACTTCTTCTTCAAAAGCTCTGTCAGATGATTCAGTATCGAAAATCTCAGCATGTTCGTTCTCGTAGTTTTTGTATTCCAAGCCGAATAGTGCATTCAGACCTGGCTCTAGTTCTTTAACTAGTTGTGATCGTGATATAGCCATAGTATTTTATCTCCTATTCCTAAGCTTAGTTAATGTACAAGTTACTTGCAGAATTAACTACAACAACCATGTTCACACCAGCTGCTGTAATGTCTTTGTTTTCAGGGTCTTGGCCGACTCTGACAACTTTCCACATTTTAGTTGTAGCTGAACCACCGGCAACATTTAAAAGTACAGTCGATTGACCGTCTTTGTTGTCAGTAGCTGTAAACGATGTTACGTTGAAGCTTTTTCCGTTGTTACTTGTTGGACATGCAGCGTCCGTTTTGATCATGTATTCTTGAATTGGATCGTCATTCACGAATGCAGTTCCGTTGCTGCTTCCAGTATTATAGTCAGTTCCAAAGATTGTTCCTGCGTCTACAGAATTTACAAATCTTGGTTTTGCTGTTGAGCTATCAACGTAAAAAATTCCGTTGAAAACACCTACTAATAATGAGTCAGCCCCATTATCGTAAGCAGCGCCACCATTACCTGTGTCGTCTGTAGTTGCGAAACTAGTATCTTGTAAAAAGCCTTCTGCTCCACCTGCATCTTGCAGTGAAACAGGGTTACCTTTATAAAGACCTACTCCTAAACCTGACTCGACTAAGTATTCAGATTGACCGCCGATTGAAGGTGTATTACCTAATCTTTCGATCATTCTTAAACCAAAGCCTGTAGTTGAGCTATTAGCCATAGTTGTTTCTCCTTTATGTGCCTGTCCCGAAGGACCTCCAGCACGGTTTATTTTAATTTAGCGGGTAGGAATTGTTAAAAAATTAACGTTTCTTCGAACCACCAAAAGTTACACGCGTTTGTCGATCACTATTGATCGGCATACTAGGATGTTGTTCCCTCATAAGATCGTGTTCAATTGCTTCGTTTCTCTCCTGAGTTTGCTTTTTAAAGTACTCAGTTCGAGATTGTGCGATCTCTTCCGGTATCCTTGCCAACACAAGGCCACCAACTCCGATTACTCCTGCGTATTTTCCTTCCTTCATAGTGGGATAAATTTCATCTGGATATGAATCAGCTCTCACCAATTCGTAACCTGATCTTAATTTACCAGACATGTTTTTAGTGTCGTCAAACCCTAAAACTTCTGTCCTTAGCCATCTATGTTTGAAACCCTTTGGCGCAGCGGGTGCATCTAAAGATGATGGGGGAGCCCAAGTCGTAGGTCTTTTTTCCTTAGCCCTAGACTGGCTTGCACGGGTGGTCTTTTTATCTTCTTCTTTTTTCATATGCTATACCTCCTTCGTGATTTTTAACTGTTTCGCATATTCTTCCAGTGGCACACCTAATTTTTTAGCAATTGCTACCTGTGAAGGTGTGAGAGACACAGTTTTGCGACCAGGTTTGACAGAACGTCTAGCCGAAGCTACCGTTCGTACAGGTCTAGTCGTTTCCCTTTCCTCGTTTGTATCAAATTTGTGAGGGAATTCAAGTCTTATTCTTTTATCAACCTCTGCGTAATAATCATCACTTTCAGGGTCAAAATCTTCTTCATCCACTAGTTTTTTGTGGATATCAAAAGCAGTATAAGTCATTGCACTATCTTTACCAAACCAACTGTTTTTTTGAGCCCAATCCTGTGCTTTTGGATCAGGTGTTCTAGTTTGTTCGGGTTTTCTAGACGGTGTAATGTTTACAGGTCTTTCCATAAGTTCAGCTCTAGAAGTCGAACTTTTTTGCTCTTCTAATCTTGCTTCTTCATAACCAAGTCTAGCAATTTCTTTTTGAGCATTAACTTCAGCTTCCAAATCTCCAGCTTCTCTTGCGGCTGCTAATGTTGCATAAGTAGCTTTAAGATTAGATTGAATTTTTTCTTCTCTATCTTTTAAACCACTTGTTTCTAGTTGAGAGTATTTTTTCTTAAGACTATCTGAAGTTGCTTTTACTGATTGTGCATAAACTAAAGCTTCTTCTTTTTGTCGTTCAGCTTCTCTTATTTTTCCAGTAAGTTTATCAATTCTTCTTTTGACTTTCTTACTATAACTTTCTAATTCTTCATCTTTCTCTTCACCTTCTGCAGATGTTTCTTTTACTTGTTCAACAGTTTCTTCCTGTTCAACTTTTACTTCTTCTTCTTTTTTTACTTCTTCTTTTTCCGATGGTACATCAATATCTACATCAGGTCCTGATGTATCAATGTCTACCATAGGAATATCTTTTTTTTCTTCGTTGTCTATTGGCATAGTTTCCTCCTATGAAATTAAATGTAGTGCAACATAAATTCTGGGTCAGCAACGGTACCCAAAACTTCGTCGTCGTTAAGAATACGGACTTCTCCGCCTTCTATTGGTAATCGTGATCCAGCGTACCTTGCAAAAATCACCCAATCTTTTTTCTTACACCAAGGACCTTCAGGAAATTTTTCTTTATCCTTATATGCGTCTGGTCCTATTTTTAAAACATAACCGCAGTTAGTTGCGATTCTTGCTTTGTCTAAAGATTCTTGTGAAAATATTAAACCACCTCTAGTTTTTTCTTTTGGTGTAAAAGGTAAAACTAAAAGTCTCCAACCAGAAGGTTCTGGTAAGTTGTCTAGTACTTTGTCAACGTTTGTTTCGTCAACTCTTTTTAACTTTTCTTCTTTGTCTTGCTCTTTATATTTTTCTTCAAGAGCCATCTTTATCTTCGGGTTTTCCGAAGTCGATAACGTTTCCTTGCTCATTTTTTTGCTCCTTTTCTTCTAGCAGGTTAGAGATTTCCTGTTGTATTATTTGTAAAGCATGTGCTTTACCAAGTAGATACTTGTATTTTTCCATATTGTCAACCGATCCAGATGTATAAGTTTCTTGGATTTGGTTGATTCCCTCTTTCAACATTCGTTGAATTTTGTAAACAATTGTTATTGGATCAATCATATTTTAAATGCCTGTAATTCGTTTAATTTTTCATTTGCTTCTGCTATTTTAGTAATTAGTTTATCCACTTCATCAATGTGTTGTGGGTGCTCACCAATACCTACAGAATTTTCTAAATATATTTTAATTGTTGCATCAGCTTCAGCTATCTGTGCATTATATCTTGCTTCAAGTGCTTCTAATATTGCTCTTTTCATTTCTTTCTCCTTTTCTTTAAAATTTTTACTCTTGTATACCAACACCACTCTGTCATTTTGATAACATAAGTTTCTACAAAAGAAACTGCATCATCTAAAAAACCACAAAATTTATATATTAATCTATCTAACATTTCCAACGTCTTCTGGCTTGTCTAATTCTAGAATTTGGATCATTTCTAGTTTTAGCAGAAGATCGTTTAAGTTGTCCGAGTGATCTCGCACAATATGACTTTCTACGTTTAGCTGCCTTTGATCCTTTCTTAACTTTCCCTGTTACTGCAGTTTTTAATTTTGATCCAGGGTTTGCTGCTCTATAAGCTTTTACACCTTTAGCAGTCATGCCCGCACCCGATTTAGTGGGTCTGTAATTAGCTCCTGGTCCTTTTGTTGTTTTTCTAATAGCCATTATTTTTTCTTTACAAATGTTTTAACATTAGTTGGTTTACCGCCCGGATTTCCAGCTGCTCGTTTTCGTTTGACAGCACTCGCCTTTTGCCCTTTTGTCATCCGTGTGGCTTTTGCAAGTGGGACGCATTTTGGATATTTCCTCTTTGAGCCTTTGCTTCTCCCGCAAGGTTGATATTTCCCGTTCTTCTTCGGTGCTCCAATGTCCACCCATTTTTCTTTAACCCATTTTCTTAAACCGGTTTCGGCCATTATTTTCTTTTTTTAGTTTTTTTCTTTTTACCGCCTGGTTTTACTTTACCAGAACATACGGCTGAACCGTACATGTTAGCATATGCCGAGGGATAAACTTTGAATTTACGCTTGGCTGCAGCTTTTCCTTTTGCACAAAGCTTAGCCACAAGCTCTCATCCCTTTTTTGTAACCCATTCGTTTTGCAACTTTTGGTGCTACTTTTTTTAATTTTCTAATTCCTTTACCCTTTTTACCTTCAGGTATTTTTTTCTTTTTTTTGTCTTTTGACATTTATACTAGCCCTTTTGAGTATTTTTTTTGATCTCACCTTTTTTCTTTAATGCGATCATACTTTTATCTTTACCTGAATAAACCTTACCATTTGCTTTTTCATGGTCGGGTCTAGGTTTTACTCTAGGTTTTGGTTGATAATCAGTTCTCATTATTTTTTTCCTCCGTTTTTAAATATTTGTGTTCCCTTTATACCATAAATACTCGCCACGACAAGGATCCATAAATTTGTAAACCATGTCGGGAGCGATTGGAAATGCTCGAAGAAGATTTTTATCTTGTCCATCGCCTGTGCGTCGTCTGAAAAGACTCCATATGCAAGGACCAATATGGGCAACGTGAGAATTACAAGAACCGCCTCGTCCTTATAATCTGATTGTCTTGCTTCTAGCAATTTTCCTTGGTAAGCTTCCTCACCTCGAGCTTGACGCTCTGCATGTAGCAGTTGTGCATCAGACATTGCAACTTTTGCCTTCTGCTTATTAGCATAAATTTTACTTCCAGCAGATACGGCTAATTTTAATGCCGAAAACCACATGTTAGTACCAAGTTACAGTTGATCTTTTGTTTTTTAACATTCTTTTTTGACCTTGTACTCTGTCAGTTTGAGATTCGTTTGGTTTTGACATCTCAACAGGTACTCCGCCTTTCAAAAGACCGTCTTTGTTAGTAAATTTTTTAAAATCTACGTGTTTAGATTGGGTTTTGATCATAAGTCTCCTATTTTAATTATTATGTATCTTTTTTAAGTGCATTTTGCAATAAAGTTTTCTCAATAGATGTCTCAGCTCTCATTTCAGCTAATTCTTCATTCTGTTCTAACTTATTGTCTTGGTTTTGTTGGTTCATAACCGCTTTCATACGATCTAATTCAATTCTTTTAGAGTCATATTCTTTTCTTCTTTGGTTTTCAGCGGCTCTTAAGTCTAATTCTCTAGCTTTTAGCTTAGCAAGAGGATCATTATCAAACTGAGAAGTAATATCTTTTTCTTCTTTCATAAATTCTTCAGTCATTTCAGCAATCAATACAGCTTTTCTTGCTTCAAACTTATCTGAAAACTGTTTTAACTGTTGTTGAAGCTGAGGATTTTGTGCCATCTGTGGATTTTGTTGAGCTTGTTGTTGTATTTGTTGGATTTGTTGTATGTCTTGTGCCATTTCCATCTCAACTTGCTCTTGAGCCATCAATGAAATGTGTTCAAAAATGTTTTTTTCAAGACTAGCCATAATCATTGGATTGTTTCTGGCAATATTAGTTGCCATAAAATTCATATGAGCTGTAATGTGTGCTCTATGGTCCTGTCCAGGAAATGCTTGAAAAGGTTTTTGTCCCATTGCATCAATATGTTCTAGTGCAGGGTCTTTTGGCGCCGGTGGTTGAGGACGTACTAATATTGAATCTACATCTTTTACACCTAAAGCTTCATACATGTTTCTATAAACATTGTATGTGTTGTGAATTTGAGGGTTGGACATTGCCAGCTGTAACTCTGTTTGCGCTAAAGATATTCGCTGTGATTGTGAGAAAATATTCGGGTCAGCAACTGGCAATATATCTATCCTATCGTCAAAGTCCATTTGTTTAACAGTTCTTTGACCACCGACAACGTCGTAAGGATATTCTTGGGGTAAGTATGTTTTAAAAACTCCTGAAAGTAATTTAAATTCTTCTTTTAATGCAGAGTAAATTCTTTTGTGAATTGCAGACATCGTTCTGCTTCCTCTTTCAAGCAACGCAACTGTCGTACCCACCGCGGCTTGCTGATTCCCATCTCCTACTTGCAGGTCTGCTATTGAAGCAAATCTTTGTCCTGCACTAACTACGACACCCATAAGCTGTAGTAGAGTTTGTGAAGGCTCTTTGTATGGAAGCATCATAAAAGCATCTCTTATACTTCCGCCTGGCGCATCTACATCTCTAAATTCTCCTGGTTGAATTGATTGTGCATCATCTCTAATTCTTATTCCTCTTTGTTTAAATCCTGCAGGTAAGTTTGATAACGTTCCTGCATCTAACAAAGATCGTAAGGCAGCTGTTGCTGTTCTTGATAATCCACCAATCATGTGAATCAAACCAAAACCATAAAAACCTAGTCCTGGTAAAAATTTAAAGTGTACAAAATAATTTATTTTCTTTTTTAATGGGTCATCTTGTATGTAGTTTCTTCTAATAGATAGTATTTCTTGTGAGTCTTCATCAATAGTTATAACATAAGGTAGTTTAATTCCTGTTGGCTCACCATCTTGTCCAACATCCTCAAAACCATCTAAATCTAAATCAACATGAAATTCTAAAAGAGTATGTAAGTCTTCGTTTCTTCCAGTTTTCTTTACACCTTCTAATTCATGTTCTTTTTTTTCAATTTCGCTTTCTTTTCCTTGACCAGGTAGAGGTATTTCTACATCTTTGTAGAAACCCATAACCTGTTGCTTTCTCAAATCATTTTCTGTGATTTTAATTACGTGAACGATAGATTCCGCATCTTCTAATGAGGTAGCAGAATATGGAACCACTAAATCGTCAGCAGGGACAAACTTAGAAACAGCTCGTCCTAATAAATCATCATAGTAAACTTTTTTAAAAGTTGATCCAGCTAGTGGAAGATGAAATAACATAGAATCAAACTCAGGTTCGTATTCCCTCATTTGATCCATGATTTGAAAATTCATAAATTCTTTTACACGGTTCGCTTGTTGAACTTTTTCTGGAGTATTAATTCCTAAAATTTGTGTTCTTACTGGTCCAGTAGCCGGGAGTAACTCTTTATAAGCGAGAGCCTGAAACTGTGTAACAGCTTCAGCCAAAACCGGATGAGTCGCGCCCGAGGCACCTTGAAATGGTTCTGATTTTTTTTCATATTTAAATCCTAATAAATCAAGTCCAGTTGTGTATGTATGTTCCCAATCTTTTCTTGATGTTTTATAATCTTTATAGTTTTCAATTAACTCAGCACTTAATTTACCAGACTCTGTTTCATCTAAATAGTCTGCTAAGTTTGCGTTATGGTCTGTTGGGGGCGGTAAGTTTTGTTCATCACCGTAATTAATATCTACTGATCCATCTTCGTTTTCAACTACTTCAGATACTTCTGTAGGAAAATCTGCATTTTCTGGTTCAGATATTTCTTGAACCATTTCATCTTGAGTTACTTCTATAGTCTCATCTACGTTTGGTAGCGCTTTGTCTATTTCTGCCATTTATTTTCTCCAATCGAACTGTTTTAACATTGTTATATTTTAAATTCAAGCCTTGTGGTTGAGGTCCGGATTTAGGGGGTAATAAGTGTACTTTTGGATATTTAGTCATTACGCTGAAAACTCTCCATAAGAGTCTAACTCATCAATATACTCCTTATACTTTTCCGGTTCCTCACGTCTCATTTTATTAATTCTATCTTGTTCTCTTTTAGCCATTCTTACACCTTCAACTCCCATTAACGTAAGACCTACTGGTGTCATCAACGATGGTATTCTTGCAAGAGATGCAACACCTCTTCCTATTTTTCCAAACTTTGCAGCTTTTTCAGCTAATTGATAAGGATTAGCTAGTAAACCTCTTACACCTGCTTGTTTAACAAGTTCTGGTGCAAGCAACTCGGCTCCAGCTATACCAAGATTGGGATCATCACTTAATAATTCTTTGGCTGCAAGTCCTGTAGCTACAGATGGAAAACCAAATGGTTTAAAAATTTTAGCTGCTGTTTTTAGAATCGGCTTACCATATTTATAAGCTATTCCTGCCGTCGCTCCTGCACCTGCAAGTTTTTGTCCTGTTGTAAACCCTTCTTCTTTTTCTGGAGAAAACTCATTGATTGTATCTGCATTAGCAGCTGTAGTAAGTATTGCAGCTGTACCTGCTCCTCCATACAAAAGTGCATTTTTAAATCCTTTTAACTTTGGAACATTATCTAATGCTTTTACATATTTACTATTATCAATAACTTTTAAATTACCTTTGTATTTTTCATAAATAGCGTTTAATTTATTTGGGCTACCTTGAGCGCTTATTACTTCTTGATCTAAAGGATTTTTATATTTTTTATTTTCATAGGCTTCTATGTTACCCATAGTTTTTATAATATTATCATTTATTGGATATCTGTATTCATTAATAGCTACTGTTTGAGGATCGATTGCTATTTTACCGTTTTTCTTAAATGAAAATCCTCCTATGTCATATCCAGTTTTAGTTTTAAAATCATTTTGTATTTCTTCTAATTTAGGTATTATTGTTTTTGGAGCCGCTCCTGCTTTTGCAGAATTGTATAACGCTATTATTTTTTTATCATAAGTAGATTTTAAAGTATTTAAATCATTGGATACATATTGAATTCTCATAAAATTTTTTTTGTAATTAGGAAAATCACTCATTATAGCTTTTATGTCCGTATGATCTCCCGCTAGTTTAAAATCTCCTAATTGAGATGTCGCTTTTTGTAGATTTTGTAGAAGTTCAATATCTTTTTTTGGCAGACCAAGCATTCTTGCTACATCAACATTTGAAGATCTAGATAAATTAGAAGCAAGGCCTATTAAATTTTTTTGTATACCAGAATTTGTATAATTTTTTAAAGGTTTTATTTTATTATATAGACCTGGATTATATCTTTGATCTGTTCCAGCGTAGAGTGATAATAATTTTTTAAGTCTCAGTCCAGCTTCGTTGGCAGTTACGGTTTGTCCTTTGTTTTTTCCCATAACTTTTATGTACTCATCATTTAAAAAGTCTCCTTTATCAACAAAAGTAATATTTGGATCTGTTAAATATTTTATATTTTTTTTAACTATTTTATCTAATGCTTTTACTTCAGGGAAAATTCTTTCAGCAGATGTTTGAATATATTTATCAATATCTATATTATTTCTTTTAAAAAAAGAGTTAACATATTGAGGAGATACTGATTCTCCAAGTTCTTCACTAATAATTGTAGAAATTCTATTAGCGGTAATAGGTGAAGATTGATTATCTAGTAAATTTTTAATTGCAGTATCTCTATAATTTCTTGTAGTTACATCTACTATATCTCCAGGTTGTGCAGTTAGTTTTTTAACTTTTGTTTTATTACTATCAATTAATCTTTGAAAATAATTTTTTGTAGCTCTATAACTAGTTTTATTATCTTTAGTTATTTGTCTGTTAATTAAACCTTCTTCTATTAAAGTGTTTGTTATGTCTGGAGTACCCATTCCACTGTTTATTAATTCAACTGCTCTTTTCTCTATGTTTGGATAAAACTTTTCAAGTCTAGCTCCTTTAGTTGCTAAATTATATATCTTACTTAAAATTCTAGTTGCATTAGCTGTATTAATATCTGCACCTGAATTTTTAATTACATCCGAAGCTTCTAGATTTTGAAACATATTTTTTTTACCAGGGTTTTGATCTATTATATTTTCTATGTAGTCCATAAATTTTCTAGATTCTTTTCCTGGTTGTTTAACAGTATCCGGTGTTTTATTTGCTTTTCTAATTTTAAATTTACCGGTATTTAATTGTTCAACAATATAATCTTGAAGAGCTTTAGGACTAATTTTATCTTTTAAATTTAAATCTCTTATAATTCTATCTGCACCAGATCCTTTTGCGTATTCTTTTTTTATGTTATTTTTTAAAGTAGGATCTTTCTCAAATAAATTATTTATAGTAGTTCCTTTTTCCCTAGCTTTTCCTCTCGCACCTTGATATTTAGAAAACCCTTCACGAGTACCGAGATTAGTGCCATAAAAATTACCACCACCTATTGCAAAACCTTTACGATTTTTCTCTGTAATAATATCTAAAAACTTTTGATGACTTTGACTTGGCTTATACACTCTTACCACCAGAATATAATTTCTTTAATAAAGCTAATTTTTTTAAAGCGTCTTTTCTAGTTTTTTCATTTTGCACTAAAAGACTTTTTCTTAATGCAGCTTTTGATTGTT
>Ga0208134_1001713_pt1 | contig 12345 bp, 13 predicted proteins | sample VirMetDEL_Mar_31_FD_184515 | JGI IMG/M metagenome (GOLD analysis project Ga0208134, IMG submission 184515) | Aqueous microbial communities from the Delaware River and Bay under freshwater to marine salinity gradient to study organic matter... | ecosystem: Environmental > Aquatic > Marine >... | reverse complement strand
CGGGTCCACCGCAGGAGTAGCCGCTGCTACTGGAGCACCTGCTATTGTCGCGGGGTTCACAGCAGTTGTCGCCGCGGGTGTCGCCGCGGTTGCAGGGGCCGCGGCCCCTGCACCACCTAGTAACGCACCACCTGCGCCAAACCCAACAGCGTTAAGAGCCGCATCACCCAAGTCGCCGCCCGCAAGAAGTGTCCCAATACCTGCGCCGATAGCCTTTGGGGCGGCGGCGGCAACAAGGCCGGCGGTTGCGCCCGACAGCCCAAGTGAGGTTGCAATCCCTGTGCCAAGAGTGGCAGGGAGCAAGGAGCCTGCGAGGCTGCCAAGAAGAGGTGCTAGAAAAGGAACCATTATATCTCTCCGCTCAACACGTTAAGTGCTAAGTTCATACTGGGGACGTACTGCGTGGTGCAAACAACGCTGTTGCCACGGTGGTTACCGAGGACTATAGCAAAACTTTTTTTCTTTTGCCAGACGTCAACACGCATTAAACTAATCCACTTCCACCGTAGGGCATCATGTTCCCCATTCCGCCAATACCGCCGTACATAGGGCTCGCCTGCTGTTGTTGATACCCACCGTAGTAAGGCTGCGCCTGCTGTTGTTGATACCCACCGTAGTAAGGCTGCGCCTGCTGTTGTTGATACCCACCGTAGTAAGGTTGCGCCTGCTGTTGTTGATACCCACCGTAGTAAGGTTGTTGATACTGTAATTGAGGGGTGTCGTACCAATTTTGAGTCGGCGCCGCCTGCTGAACTTGTTGAGTCGCAGGGGTCGGCGCAGGGGTAAATTGGTCTTGCAATGTCTGCGGGAGCTCCCCAGTTTGTTGTATATACGCCAGTTGCGACTGTTCTAAAGACAACGGCTGTAAGGACCCCGCCGCTCCAGAGAGAGCGCCCAAATTCAGATTCCCTCGGCGAGCTTGACGAGCGCCCTTCTCGGCGGTCATGCCAAGCGAGCTAAACAAAGGATTTAAAATTGCAGCCTCGTTGCCCAGTATTGTTCTGCTGGATCGCAGTTCCGCCCTCTGATCTTTAGACAGCCCGCCGCCCTCTGCAGACAGTTGTTGTCTAGCGGCAGCTTTTGTTATCCCCTCTCGTTCCGCAAGATTAGCCGCTTGGTTCGAGAAGCGGGCTCGTTTATTATTAAGATTTAATACGTTGTTGTACGCACCCAGTATGCCGCCTTGCTCGGAGCTCTGTAACAACTGCTCTAACTCAGGGGTTATGTTAGCTTCGTACCGCATTTGTTGAGCTTCTAGCTGCTCAGGCAAGCTTGAGGATTGTCCCGCAACTTTATATATTTCTCCAGGGCTTAACTGAGAGCGACCCGCGTATTGAGGGTTCATCTGCAAGAATTGCGGGACAGACATGCCGTGCTTTGACGCCGCCTGTTCAAGGGAAAGAGGTTTCCTACTGGGAACCGAAACAGCAATATCCCCTAAATCGGTTTGCCCAGAGAGACCTCTCTGCACAAGTCGGTCGGATCCGCCACGTACAAGATTCTGCAGTTGAGAAAACGGTTGAGAGACCTGTCTTTGAAGAGCCCCAAGGCCTTGTGTTAAATCTCGGGTTCCCATACCGACAGCCCCAACGCTGGTTCTTCCCAACGCAAAACCAAGAGGGTCTGCTCGTTGCTGTTTACGTAGCGCCATCATGTCTGGGTGAAACGGTCTCCACTCACCTCTAGCTTTCAAATCTTCTTTTAACGCGTTCCTGTCGGCCCGCGTTTGCTTTTGAAAATCTATAATAGCTCGTTCTCGGTCGGCCCTAGCCTGTTCTTGTTGAGCAATCTGCTGCTGTATAGTTAACGCCATTTATGCACCTACAAGTCCGTTACCGTGACAACGCCTACCTGACCTACTGATTCAGTGCCAGTCGGATGGGTCGAGTTTAGTTGAGTGATCTTAACATAACCACCATAGTTAAAGATAGCCCCCGGCTCCAAGCCTATATCGTTTGTCTGTAGCCCAGTAAAAACGGAGAACGTGTTGCGTCCTTCGCCGGGGTTTGCGTTCTGCTCAAAGTAAAACGATATCGCTCGGACTACTTCTGCAAAGTACTGCTGATTATACTCCTGCGGCGGGAGTGGGAAATACGGTACTGGGACTAGACGATCAGACACTACCTTCTCCCATCCTGCCTAACATCAATCCTCGGCGCACCCAGCCTCCAACCAACACCTGTGGTGTCTGACTCAACGCGCAAAGCTATAGATCGACCCCTAAGCCGCACATTGTTCTGCTGGGTAAACTGCTCAACAGGGACAGAAGCAGTCTTAATTACAGAACTGTCGTCCTCTTGTAGGTACTGACCCCCAGGATAGTTTCGCGCCTTTAAAGTAAATGTGGCCGAAGGACTGGCCGCGGTGCTGTTCCTAAAAGTAATGTCCGGGATTAATTTAGACACAAAGCTAAAGTTGTTACCTTCACCTATTCCAATTTGCGATGACTCGATGTACGCGGTCAAAGCACTAGCTGGGTTGGTACTTCCGTCATCGAAGCCATCTTCGTGGTAGTAAAGGTATCCGTCTGTGCCCGCAGCGATTGGGTTTTGTATGATGCCAACGTCCGTCCAAGCAGTTCGGGCTAATGTTCCATATGTCCACAAGTTAAGATCGTAGTTGTAAGAGACGTACCGATCTACGTTTTGACTGGAACTTGAAGGGTAGAACCACCAAACTTCACTGAAAGAAGTATTGGTAGAACAATACACTTTATCAGATTGAGACTCGTTAAAATCGCTAAAGACGTAATCTTTAACGGTGCAAGGTAGTTTCCGCACGGTTCCGTCAAACAGATAGAACTCATCGCGACCCATCCAAAACACGCGGTCTTGCGCACTTGCTGCCGCGTTAATGCCAATGATAGAAATGTTGTCCGACAAAAGGCTTAGGCCAAATGTAAACGGGGGGCCCAGAAACTGCATCCCATGCAATGATGCGTCCGTAAAGACCAGTATCTGTTGCCGAGTCTCTATTGCACAAACAATTTTCGACCCTACACCCACAACTAAATCACCCGCAGTATTTGTAACTTGCGGGGTCCACTCTGCTGCATTCTCTTGATCTGAAAATCTTATAAGAAGAGGGTCTTGTGCTGAACTGCCTAAAGGGTTTGCGCCAAACGCGATAACATGCCGGTCACGATCCGACACCATAACTTGGGTTGCCACAGTTGGCACGTTGCTGGCCCCTGCTAAATTAGACAAAGGTACACCACGGTTTGTTTTCGGATTGGTGGCAGAAGCATCCCAATAGTACACTGGGCCGTTGGACACGTTAAAGATTAAATCTTCACCGAAGTTATCATGCGACCATACCCGCAAAGTATCCGCCTCGGCGTTAATATCAGCGCCAGAACCCCACGTTCCGCGGCCCCAAGATCCAGCGCCCCAACCGTTTCCTGAGATACTGGTATCCACACCCACGTTGATTTGATACGCTCCAATAGTAGACCCGCCACCTTCTCCCGTGTCTGACGCATTGGCTACAACAGGAGTAGGCGTGTAAGTTCCGTCAATCGTTATGGAGCCCACACTAGCTACCGTTCTGGCGACAATCGTGTAGTTGTCCTCATCCACAACTAAAGCAACTTGATACTCTTGATTCAGGACTTCAGCGGTTATGTTTCCGCCCAAACCAATGGCATCTGTAAAGGTCACAAAGTCCCCTGTTACCGCGCCGTGATTTATGTCGTTCACAGAAACTGTAGAGGAACCATCCGTCGCAGAAAACAAAATCTCACTGTCAAAATCTACTGTTGTCGTAACAATATTTACTGATCCCACATCGCCCGTTGCTTCCAAACCAGTAACTTCTACGGGCAGCGTATTAATAAAAGTTCCGTCCCCAACTTCTCCAGAAGCCGAAACACCTGTAAGGTAGACAATATCCCCACCTTCGCTCTGCGCATCGACATAATTGATTTGGCTAAACGCCGTAACCCCGGTCAAAGTTATGGAAACATTTTCCATAGGAGCGGAGACTTCTCCCACTTCACCCGTTGCAGATGCGCCATATATAGACACTGCAACATTTCTGGAAACAGGAGTGATAGAACGGATAGGGGTTATGTCAGAGTAGCCCTCCCCCTCTTCAATGTAGTATTTAACGCTAGTCCCAACACCAAGATAGTTGTTTAGGTTGATCGTTCTCCAAGAGTGCAAGGCACGACAAGACCCTAAAAAAGAATTGGAGCCAAGCTTGGTCCATCCGCCAATCTTTTCAGGCGATCCGTCTCTAAAACGCACCATGTCACAGTCAAACCAACCGCCCTCGTTTGCATACGAGGTCGTCTCTCGGTTTACGCCGGGTCTAAACTGTAACTTTGATAGTGGCATCTCTTGTTCCTCTAAGCATAGTATACACTAAGTTTTTACACTTAGTAAATCGGCGGATTTGCAGGGCGTAGTGCCATCGACATCGAAACGAGCGCACCGCTTGTGGTGGATTCACGGAAAACAGGGAGGGCAGGGGTGCCAGACTTATCGTAGTTTACAACAGCTATACTTGATAAGGCTTCACTACCACCATCACTAAGTTGCGTGTAAAAACCAACGGGGACGCTTGTAGATGTGCCAAAGTCGTCCATAGACAACGCTTCCATACTACTGCCCCCCGCGTTACCAGTCTGAATAACCAACGAGCCTTGAGTAGATATCGTCAAAGACGGCGCAGTTATCGTACCTACGTTGTTTGCAGTGGCAGTAGTAGTTGTGACATCAAAAGGAGTCGATGTGTCGACGTTCCTTAGAAAATACACAATCACACTGTTATGCCCGTCAGTGTCGCCGCTATAAACAAGAGGGACATATACCTGAGTGTCGGGTGTTGGCCCCATAAACTTGTAAAATATCTTAACCTGACACCGATCTGTAGTCGCAGTATTCTCAGAACTCGCATAAGTCGAGCCTGTATAGTCCCCCGCAGCGGCAGAGCTTTCTACGACCATGTCTGATTCTCCAGCGTTTGCTGTGAGATCGGTATTAACCATTATAGCAACTGCAAGATCGTTTTCCTGTAGAGTCCTTGGCAGTGACCCATTAGTAAAGGACTCTGTGATATTAACACTACTACTTCCAGACTCAGCTATAAAACCTAAGACCTCTATCCCCGGACCGAATGTAGTGTTTGAATTAAAAAGAGTTGCTGCAAGAGACATTAAGAAGCCCCCTCTATTGTCTTCTTACCAATGTAAGAAGTGCCATTATCTACCGTCAAGAAATTAAAGACATCCACCTTCCCGCTTGCCGTAACGGGGGGAGTTGTGGCGCGGTCCCAATCAATCGAGGTCGGCCACGTTATGGCGCTACCATCCCCAGTAATTTCAAGTTGAAACGCTTGCCCAAACCCTGAAGGGGGAGGGTTACTAAATGTTAACGTAGTCGCTCCGCTTATTGTCTTGGAGAAGTAAGTTCCAAGATTTAAATCTACGTCTGTTCCTGAAACACTTACCGCTCCCTGACCAAGGGATTTAGCCTGTAAGCCGTGCTTTATCTTGAAGTTAGACATCAGAGTACCCCGCGTAGTAAGTAGCGCCGCCGTCATTGGTCGAGAAGGTAATCAGCTTACTGTTGCTGTCCTCGTTGTATGTGGGCGCAGCGCCCCCCGTAAAGTTAACTGTATCCCGATACACTGGGGCGTAGTAGGTAACTCCGCTAGTGTAGAACTCGAAAAGAGATTCATAGAAAGTATCTACTACAGTACTGCTTGTTAAAACGAACTTATTTTCGGACGGGTACATCCCCGCTAGTTTCCAGTTCAGTGAGATTCCAGATGGAAGTTCTATAGAGCCAACAAGTGCAGCGGATGTAACATCCCAAGGGGTCGTCAGGACGTAGTTAAATATACGGTCGGGGGTAGTATCTGTCCCGTAGTACAGGTGTGTGCCGTCCTCCGACAATATAAAACCGATGTTGGTAACATCCACTGCTAAAGCTAAGTTCTTTGAAGCGTCTGAAGCAGTAGAAATATCCCAAGGGGTGGTTAAGTCAAACGTAGATATGGTCGCATTGCTAACTGGGCCAGATAAGAAGAACCGAGTTCCATCTGGTTTGAACCAAAGCCTTTGCGGATTAACCAGACCCGTAACACTGTATTCTTGCGTGATCGTCCCCGTAAACGGAGGGTCTATCTCGTACTGACGTAGGGAAGATGCTGTTGTGATATAAGCGTACCTGCCGTCATTTCTAAGATACCGGCCCTTCGAATTAGCACTTGGCGTGGTGACATAGTTAACTAGAGACATTGCCCTTAAATCGAAGGGCTTATCCAACTCCATCAAGCGGACTTGATTGGTCTCAAAGCTAAGTGCGTGTCTGCCATCAGGTGTAAGAGTGAACTCAAACACCCCTGTGTCTTGATAGTAGGGGATAGCGGAAGTGCCGGACGTAAAGTTTGCAGTCGCACCGACATCTAACCCAAAACCTGTTCCACCCTTCTGAAGTACTTGAAACGTCTGAGAAACAGGGGGATTTGTAAATGAAAGTTCTTCATAACCGGAAGTGTCTACTTCAAAGTAATTCCCTGTAGACAAGTCTACAGACAACACATCTACTTCGGCATCATAAGCGTACAGATTATCATCAATTCTATTTACAAAAATCACATTGTTCCCAGAGTCTCCAAACACAGGAGAGCGCAGGTCTGTATCAATGTTTGTCTTGGTCTCCTTTAGCGTTGCAGTGCTGAGATCATAGGCCGTAGACAAAGTGAAAAGCAGGAGGTTGTCGTTTGTTATATCAAGCCACAGCATCAGAGAGCCGTTGTCTGCAAAACTTATTTGTCCGTCTCCAGTCGCCCCAGAAATTGCCTGCGTACTTTCCGCCCCCACACTAGAGATGTCATACGGAGTACTTAGGGTGTAGAAGGACATCGTAGTGTTGCTGCCCTCTGTGAAGAAGATTTTAGTGCCGTCATCGTTAAACGCAAAAGAAGTAAACCCCCCACCTCCACCGGGAACAAACGATTGAGACTGAGTGAATGTTGCCGCAGAAATGTCATACGCTGGATCAACGTCATACTCATACACCGTGTCGGCACTTGTGGACAAAACAAACATATGCCGCCCCGTGTCGGAAAGCTGCACCCATGTCGGAGTAGTCGTTTGAGAAGACACAGATTTACTGTCCACTAAAGTCAGGGTGCTTGTAACGTCCCACGCCGTAGATAAAGACAACCTCTTAACCCTATCGGCTCCCCCGTCCAGAAGAAAAACTTGCAAGCCATCTGCTTTAAAAAAGATGTTAGATGGAGTACTAAGGTCTGCAATTGTGGAGGAAACCGCCTCGTTGTCTAGGTCAATTACCCGGTAATTCTCTTGAGAAGTGGAGGTCGTACCTGTCTTCAGGGTGGTTTGCCCTGCTACCTGTACAATGTCTGCGACCTTAAAATCTTTTGTATTAGACATTACGCTGCCCCCTGAACGGCATAAGAACCAGAGTAAGTATCACCGCCGTCTGATGTCTGGAGGGTGATGACCCATTGAGCCGTACTTATATCGTAAATTTCAGTGTCGTAGCTAACGCCTTTATCGAAGTATATCTTATGCGTTCCGCTATCGGCTTTCAGCACAAAAGTTGCGTAGCCGCGTGACCCAGAAGCCGGAGCATTAGACAAAGTCACTAAGGTGTCCTCGGTTAACGTAGACGTAAAGACTGAAGCAGTGGACAGGTCGGCTGTCATCGCTCCAGAGGAGGATGTTAGTGCCGTTACCTTTTCGTAAAACGCTAAAGCCGTTACTCGGTTCTTGGCCTTGAAGTCTTTGTCATTTGCCATTTAGGTTCCCTTTCCCCTAAAATGAATATTCTTATACTACAGCAGACATCTCCGCTCCACGAACAAGAAATGTCGTAGAGTTCGTACTCGCAGGAGTCGCAAGTATCCGTATGTTTCCGGTATCTATATCAACATCAAAAGTAGACAACGCCGCGTCTGTAGCAACTTGGCCGTACTCGGTAGCGACCGCCGTCACACCGTCATGCGTAACCAGAAGCTCTGTGATGTAACGCTCTGTAGCAACCGTGTCGGTGACTTGGATTAAAACCTTTAGGCCCAAGACCGTAGCCGCATCGTATGTACCTACTGCAACCTGAGACACGGAAGTTGTCGTAGTCTCCTGCGTATCGAAACCGCCGCCACCAATCGTACCCCACGCACCGTTGGCATAACCCTCAAACTTAGCCTCGCTTGAGTTGTACCGGATCATACCATTTACAGCGGCAGGGCGCTCCCCGGTTGTCCCAGAGGGCATAATCATCGCGTCTGTAGAACTTGAGGTGCTAATAAGATTAGTCCCGTCCCCAACAATAGCATGGCCTAAAGTCGCCGTTAATGCTGATATGTCCTGTAACAAGGCGTCAAAAGCCTGAACGTCTGAACCAATTTCTAGGCCAAGGTTGGCTCTAGCGGCAGACGCTGAAGAAGCTCCTGTGCCGCCGTCCGCAACTTCTAAGGCCGTGATGCCAGTAACAGACCCGCCTGTGATATTAACGCTGCTCATCGCAAAGTTAGCGGTTAAGTCGAACACAGCTGCAGACGCTTCTCCGCCGTCAAGGTACAAAACCTTGCTGTCGCCATTGGCTACGGTGACGTTTGCACCACCGCCCTGCGAGAAAACAGCATCCTGCCCTGAATTATTGTAAACAAAGTACAGCTTCTGAGCATTTGAGGGTGTGACCGTGATCGTGTTTGTTCCACTAGGCGAGCCGCTCAAAACAAGAACTTTGTACATACCATCCGACAAAGTGCCGTTAGTAGTATCTAGGGTGTGGGTTGTACCTGACAGAGTTATGGTTCCCACACCATTAGTAATACGATCAAGGATATCCAAGTTCGTATTGGTGGTGTCGCCCCATGTGCCGGACTGTTCACCTGTGGCAATTTTTTCTATGCCACCGTTAGCTGTGTATGTACTAGGCATGATAAATCCTTACGCTGCGACTTCTTCCCAACTTGTACCGGGGCTAGGCTCGATGTCAGTATAACTCGTTTCAGGGTCCGGCGCTACACCCGTGTAACTTGTCCCCGGATTCGGCTGTATTTCACTATAACTTGTTCCGGCACTAGGTGATATAGGCGTATAGCTTGTTCCGGCGTCGGGGACAATCCGGCCCCAAACTAATGGGAATCCTACTTGACCAATAGCAGATACACCCGTGACTGTAACTCGGGTGCTTCCTACAGTTACTGTAACTGATCCAACTTGTCCGGTGGCAGATACGCCTGTAGCAGACACCCCTGCTCCGGCCTTAGCGACTACACTGCCCACTCCACCAGTAGAGGCCAACCCTGTAATCGTAACACTAACTCCAGTGCCACTCGCTATTGTGACGGAGCCGACGTTTCCAGTGGCTTCAGAACCCGTAACTGGGACACTTACATTCTCAGTGCTGACTACAGTTGCAGTGCCAACCTCGCCAAGTGCCGCCACACCCGTGACTGGGACGCTTACGTTTTGTTGAGCGTTGACAGCTACGTCTCCGACCGCCCCTGTGCCTTCAACCCCAGTAACATCCACAATAACATCAGGGAAGTTAATCTCACCAACTTCACCCGTTGCGGACACACCTGTCAGAGCTATCGACGCAGAACCTGTCGTTGTTACAGAGCCAACCTGCCCCGTACCTTCAGAACCCGTTGCGGTAACAGAAGAACTACCTGTTGCAGTAACAGAATCAACCTGCCCCGTACCTTCAGAACCCGTAAGAGTTACAGAGATATTGGCTTTTGCGGTAACAGTGCCGACCTGCCCCGTACCTTCAGAACCTGTGGCAGTGACAGTAGAATCACCTGATATCGTTACAGTGCCGACCTGCCCCGCACCCTCAGAACCTGTGCCCGTTACTGAAGAAGTTCCAGTGGCAGTGACGCTGCCAACCTGCCCTGTTGCAGTAGAGCCTGTGCCTGTTACTGTGGAGCCGCCTGTTACAGTGACGCTGCCAACAGCCCCAGTAGAAGTTACGCCCGTAACATTAACAACAACACTAACTGCAAAATTTAAATTAAGATTACCAAGTACAAGTGTCTGGCGACCAGTATCCCCGGTGTTAGTGGTTAAAGTTGTAGTAGGGTCTCCAACTTCGTAAAAAGTTGCGTTTAACTCTACACCGTCTGTCCCTGTAAACCTTTCGGAAAAGTCCCCGTTTGGAGTTACGTTTATTCCCCCGTTAGACCCCCCTGCGTAAACAAGCATGAGAGGCAGAGTACCCGCAGAGGGCGTAGCATCTAGGCTAATGGAACCAGTACTCGAAGCCGCATCAGTCCCTGTTACAGAGCCCAACGAAGAAAGTGTTGTATCCGGCGTTAGTGAAAAGGCTGCGTAGTTATTGTCAGTGCCTGAGAACCAAGACAGGCTTGCGCCGTCCTCCGTGCCATCTGCGATCTTTGCAATAATGCCAAGAGTGCCTGCAACCCCCGCACCGGTAAAACTGTTAATTAAGGTCCAGCCAGATGGAGTTGTTGGAATGGTCTCGTTGTTAATATCATAGTGCATGGCAACCAAAAGGTCGCCAGCCGACACTGTAGCAGGCAGCGTTATGTCAGCCTGTCGTCCACCGCTAGATGCGCTGTTTAGTGTGAACGATATAGCCATAACGCTGCCCTACACTTAGGCAATGCGAATGATAGCGTTACTCGCGTCAGCCGCAGGGAAAACAATCTCAAAGTCCCCCGCCGTCGAGGTCTTGTCCGATCCAAAGTCCAGTACAACAACTGTGTCCGTTGTTCCGGTTCCAGCACCTGTTGTGGTGTTGTAGATCAACGCACCGCGAGCAGTGATAGTCGCAGACGTAAACGTAATGTCTGCAAAGTCTGTGAATGCCGTTGTCCCAGATGTAGCAGGATCAATACGAGTTAGCGTACCGCCACCCGCTGAGTACGAACCGGACGCCGCTACTTCGTTAGTCGCCGTGTAGTCCGTAGTCGCCGCAGTGAATGAGGCGCTGTTGTCGTACAATGCAATCTTGAAGGTGTCCCCTCCAGAAAGCAAAAAGTTGTGTTTAGCCTCAAGCAACTGCTGCTTGAAGGAAGTACACATAAAGTTACCAGTAAAGGCCATGTTAAAGTCTCCTTATAAGTTCAGCCAAATCGGGTTTCCCCGCTTCATTGAGAGCGTTATACACGGATGTGCGATCACTTTCGATAGCTCTTTTCATATAGAAAGTAACCACCTCCTCAATATTGTCCGCAAACGCTTTGGCTTGCTCTCGAATGGCGGGGGGCGCTGTGTCTGATACAGACACGATTTTTTGCACACACACCTGCGCCACTTCCTCCGGCGTAAAGCCCCTGTTTTGCGTCGTCCGAACCTCAACAAGTTGTTTGTGTTGAGGGATACCCATACTTCCTAGTGACATCACTGCTTCGCCCTTATAACCATGCCCGTCCGATATTGATCGGTGGTTTCTTTTGCTTCACCAAGCAACTTAACCCCAACCAAGGACTCTTGAAACCGTTGATTGTACGCAGACATCACGTCCGGCTCGCCCTTCATAAAGATGTACGCTTCAATCAAAGCTCCGTAAAGAAGGGACATTTCAGCGTTTATACTCAACCAAGTGGTGCCGTCTTCAGCACCCGCCGTGATACTCACAGGCCGATACAAATAATGAAGCTCCATTGTGTACGTGGTGTCAGGCGTCGGTCCAAGCAAAAAGTTATCCAAGTCAAACTGGGAGTAATACTTTGGCGCACCCTCTGTAGTTGTATCAGGTGTATACGTCTGCACAAAGCTGACGTCCTTGAAGTCAACAAAAACTCGATCCCCATCAGCGCCGCGGAAGCTTAAAGAAAATGGTGCCAAGAAATCAGAGGGGGCGGCCAAGAATTGATTGCTAGCGGTGGCCGTTGCAGTAGCGTTCTTACGGAACAGACTTAACTGCACGTTTTTAAGAATACGCTCCTCAGCCTGCCTAATGAACAAAGGCAGATTACTCACGAATGTCGTTTCGTTGTTATCCGTGTAGTCCTGAAGAGCCTGTTTTAGCTCTGCATACGTAAAACTCATGTTGTCACCACCGTAACTTGTCCTGACTGGCCTATCATACGAACACGCTCAAGGCTAGGTGCCTCTACTGTTGGCACATCAACATAAACCTGCAAGGCTTCTGGCTGATCAGGGCGGGGATTTTTAAGAGCCTGCGGATCTGGCCCAGGCTTTGGCGGGTAGAGCTGGGGGTGCTTTGGCTCGTACTCATCAGGGCCAACAAGAGCGCCAGTCCATTCTTTGCGCATCTCACGCAAACGATACCGGAAACCCGAGCGGTCCGATATCCCAAAGGCGTTTTTGTCTGAAGCAAACGACATGGATTAGACCCTCAAGTAGCGGATACTAGGGGTCAACATCAAAGG
>Ga0208134_1001706_pt1 | contig 12393 bp, 17 predicted proteins | sample VirMetDEL_Mar_31_FD_184515 | JGI IMG/M metagenome (GOLD analysis project Ga0208134, IMG submission 184515) | Aqueous microbial communities from the Delaware River and Bay under freshwater to marine salinity gradient to study organic matter... | ecosystem: Environmental > Aquatic > Marine >... | reverse complement strand
GAACACCCGCAAAGCATACACAACAAATGCAAGATTTATGTTGAGGTATCAGGAGGCAATAGGCAGGGTTTTATACGTATCTGACATAGATGCTAGATTCAAGGATTCCTTTATGAAATACTGCAGAGATAACGGCTATCCGGAGTCAACTCTTAAAGGTCAGCTTCAGAGATTGAAGGCTGTTTGCTTATATGCAGAGAGTAGAGGAGAGGCTATTCACAATCAGGTTAAGAACTTGAGCAAAAGCATCAAGATACAAGCCACTGAGAGTGTCTTTCTGACACCTTCAGAGATTGAGAGTATAATCGCATTGAAGCTCGAAGATAAGTCATTAGGATTCGCTAGGGATTGGCTTGTTATATCTTGTTATATTGGACAGAGGAGTGTGTCTCTATTTAGATTGAGTAAAGAGAATGTTGATGCCAAAACCAACACAATAAGACTGACACAGGTTAAGACTAAATCTAGTGTAGTGATTCCAATCCTTCCACAAGTATCAGCCATTTTAAAGCGATATAAGGGAGGTTTCCCTCCTCAGTTTAGTAAATCAACGGCTCACAATTATAGCCTATACAATACAGCAATAAAAGAGGTGTGTAAGTTAGCCAAGATTGATGAGTTATGTAAGGGGAGGATTCGCAACATAGGAGGGGCAATGAGTAGGGTAGTCACTAAGCCTAAGTATGAGCTTGTAACCTCTCATATCGGCAGGAGGTCATTCGCTTCCAATTTCTATGGTAAGATTAATCAACAACTGATAATGGGTGTGACAGGTCATAAGTCAGAGAGTAGCTTCTTGAAGTACATCAATAAGGACAGAGAGATTGATGCTGAGGCTCTCAATAGTGCCTTCCTTAATGCGATGGTATAACAATCTATAATACAAGTTATATAGTCAACATACTTATTGTGAGTGTGTTGGCTTTTTTGTATCTGTTATTTAGTCCAAGAGAAGACCACAGATGCCCCCTGCGATGTGTGTACCTGTATGTATGATGTGTGTATATCAACTTGTTGGTGTCTGAGAGCTCTTCTAAGGCTTTTAAATTACTCAAGGGGTAAACACATACCTCAACTAGAGAACATCTCTCTAATCGCTTTGATTAGTTTGATTAACAAAATAGGCACTATGATATACAAAGTCTTTGCTTATCTAGAATGAGTCTAAATAAGGTGAATTAGGTTTTCGGTAATTTATCAAAGAATTGTCTTTAAAAAACAACATAATTCTCAAAATTTACTCTAATTACTCACCCCTATTTTACGTTTTGTGTGTGTGTATTATACCTATTCTAATGCACACCCACTTCAGCCCAGTGCCACACTAGGTTTGTTAGTACCAAAATGGTGCACCAACACAAGAATATGCAGAAAAGTGGTCGTGCTTTTGTTGGGCTGAGAGGCTATTGAAAACACTTTTTTCGATACGAATCCACATATTTATCCTGTCAGTTTCAGGCTCAATATAATTCACATCAAACCAATTAAAATGCTCTAGATTCCAAAAGCTATCTTTCAGTCCTGATAAGTCTTGTTTATTGTTATACACAATTACTGAGTCGTGTCTTCTGACTGCACCTGTATTATCTTTTGGGTCTAAGTCTTCTATGAGCCTATTAATAACAATCTTCTCATTATATGTCATATCTGAATAGAAACGTCCTCTGAACTTGCTATATGAGTATGTGTCAATCAGGTGGTCAACAACCTTCTCGGGGAATCCTAGCTTCAGGAACTCCTCTCTTTTGCTTTTGCGGTGGTATCTCTTTTGCCTGTCTGTTTTATCCTCATCTATTGATATGCAGTTGAATAGTATATTTATCTTCTTTTTGTTCACTTTATTCACTCCGTAAACATTTTCCGGTAGTGGCAATCCAACAGAATTGAAAACTATACGAGGGTTACAGGAGACAATATCAACCTCTTGGAAGGTCACTTCAAAATAGTCTGAAATTACTCGCATTGCATCTATTGAGCCGTCAATCGTAACATTGAAATCTCTGTGTCCTCTTGATTTGCTTTTGTGCTTCACGTTCTTGTTAACTAGGTCACACGCATATCTCAATACAAATAGTGGCATATTGAGTTCTGAGTTACTCATTTTCTCTTCATACTTTGCTCTGTCATACTTTGCTTTATACTCTTTTTGACGTGCTTTTGAAGCCTGTTTTATAAGCTCATTCACGTATCTCTCCTGACTAATTAGATTAGCGAATATCTGCTCCTGTCTTGTTCTCTTTTGAGTACCATCATATCCCTTCCTTCTCTCGTATTTGGCAAAATCCTTTCTTATAATCTTGAGGTTGGATGCTAGGTCTTTTTTAGCACTCAGCTCATAGTCGAATTTACCTCTGTTGAATCTGTAACCATCTCCAAAGATGTCAAGTGCTTTTATTACATCAGCATTGAGTTTTAAATACTTGGCTTTTGAATCTCCTTTTGTCATTGAGTATCTCTGAGAGTTTGGCTTCTCACTTACAGGGGGCAATATGAAGCTAACTCCTCTAGTATCACAGAAGGCTTTTATACTCCCCTCTGCTCTGTTTAAATTACCTGTTGATATATCCCATTCAATGGCATCATTCAGAAGTCTGATTGCAACCTCATTCGGCTTCATTGTTACCTCTTTGCTCTCATTGTTAAATATCACGTATTTATGAAACTCTGAATATTTAGTGCTCATTTTCGCTTCACTTGAGACATCAGTTCTCTCAATGAATTTCTGAAGACCTTTCGGTGTGTTTGCTCTGTGCTTATCTCTGTCTGCTCGGCAATATGTCAGCGACTTGTGTCCTGCTCTAGTCCTGTGAAATGCCTGATATAAATTTGGCAATAGATAGCTCTCATATTCACTTGAACGATTCTCAAAGAAATACACATTCCAATCGTTATGGGTGTCAATATCCATACCCTCAAATCCTTTTGATGAGCATATTATCACATTTGACTCAGGGTCGTGTTTGTACCTCACAAGCTCCAATACACCTTGCTTGAGTGATGAGCCCAATATCCAATTGACAGGGGTTGCACTTGCTCTGAATTGGTTGTGCTTTGGCTTCAGTATTCTCTCAATGGTGGCTGCGTTTTGTGTGAATATCAACACCCTCTCTTTGTTGGCTATGTGGCTTCTTATGTCCTTGATTGTGGCTTCTGTGTCAATTCGTGTCTCAATCTCAATAGGAGCTGAGTATGAGTTCTTTATTTGTATGTCAATATGAGAACTTAGATTGGGGGTTGCCGTTACTGATGTGATTGCCACATCTTCAATATTAAGCACTATATTTTTAACCTTATACATAAAGTCCTTTAAAGCGGGTCTGTAACTTGAATCCTTCTCTGTGGTGTGATATTCGTCTAGTAGCAACTTATCAATATACACTCCTTTGATTGCCGCTTTTTTCAAGAAACTATCAGCCACAAAAACAGCCACATCCAAACCCTCAAGACCCATAGAATCCCCTTCAGCAAAAAAGAAACCAATTCTATTGTGATTGTATTTTGCCTTGTTTTTTATGTAGTCTAATTTCTTTGATTCAATGGCTCCTTTATTCGGCATTATAATCACGTTGAGGTGCCCTTGTAGCGGCTTTGTTTTTAGGAATGTAGTACTGAATCCATTCCCGCATAAAACCTTATCAACGTGCAAAATTGAGCCTGACTCAAAGCACTCTGATAAAGTGTCTTGTGATATGTACCTAGTATTATTTTCGACTATTCTCATAATTCTAAAAAACCCTCCAAAGAAGATAGGCTATTGTGGTTGCTTCCTATCCCCAAAGAAGGGTGTAATTTTTTTATGCTGTTGATGTCAAGCAACCACGAATGACACATAATAAATATATATTTTTTAAGTATGCTCTCTGTTTGCAAGTTGTTTAGACTTATAAACAAAGAGACTTTTTTATACCGCTTTTAAGTCTAGGAGCACCTTCAAGTCCCTAGTTTTAACCGCTATCCCGAATGAAGTTATTTCAGTGTAAAACTCATAAAAACTGATTGTTTTGCTTTTGCTGTTTTTAGTGAATTTAACCTCATCTTTATCCTCATTATATCTCAGGTTATTGAAGCAAGTCTCTATGACTTTTTTTGCCTGTTCCCTCTGATTGAAAATTGGAACGAAGGTTTTGTGATGTTCTTGTGACATATTCTAGTTTTTTGTTTTTAAAAAAGGTTATCCATTTGTATAATTGTGCTTCATTCGATAGTCTAAACTTCCCAAAGTATGACTTGTGAAAATATGAGGAGTAATGCTCAATATCTTCTAGGGTGTTGATGTAGTCCTCAATGATTTCTTCAACGTATTTTGCATTGGGTTGATTGAGACCATTCCTCAAGCCACTCTTTATCTTGTCGATAGGGGGCATTTTAAAGCTCTTCAAGGCATCTTTAAATTTAAAAGGTGTTGTGTACTTATCTGATATTATTTCGTAGGTCTTAAAGCCTCTTTCATTTGCTCCGATTCCTATCTTATAGCTCCCTTGATGTAGGTATTTTGTATGTGGGTGATTGTCAAAAATCTGTTTTAATATTCTCTCATTCTCACCCTCGAATATCTGCCCAACATCTGTAGCCGTTAATAAGGCTATGCAATACTCGGTGAGGTCTCTTTTACTTACTTCTTGTATCTTCATTTTCTTTTAATTTTTTGAGGTTGTTTTTAGCAACCTGATTCAACTCATTTTCTAATCTTCTACGCAATGCCCTTTGCCTTGCATACTCTCTGATAATGTCCACAGATGCTCCTATAAAAGAGAGTGCAAATACTATCATTAATACTACTATAATTGTTCTCATATCTATCATTAATTAGTTGTTAATCCGCAACCATCAGGTTGACCATTCACGATTGTTAATGTTTTAGCTATTATCGCTTCAGATACATAAGGAGCCTCTCTGTCTTCGCTTCCTGACATTGTAACTGAATAACCTCCCATATCAGAGACATTTGCTCCTGATTTAATATTGACAAGGCTATCAACACCATTGTACAATCCTATAAATCTGTAGTTACCTTGCATATCTTCAACTATTGCGTGTGTTGGTGCTTTTGTCAGCTTCCATAACTCCTGTGTCTGCTGTACTCCTTGCACATCAAATGTCAGAGATTGTTCAAATACCTCTCCTCCTGCGTTCCGGCTCTGCGTTTCTGTAAAAGAACTCACTCGCATATCATATTGAAATGCCAATGCATTAGGCATCTGAATAATAGTGTTGCCGTTGCTACTGAAACGGATGTCGCTTCTCCTGAACTCAACATAGTCAAAGAGGAGGATTTTTCGCAAACCCCCCTGTCTGTCATTGTTCCTCTTTGAAATTCCTTTTGTAAGGTCAAATACTCCCATTATAGTGCTGCTAATTGTGCTTCTAGAGCTGTTATTTCATTGTCATAATCTTGCTCCATATCTGAAATGAGCTTTGTTAAGGTAGCCGTATCAATTACAGGGAATTCCATTCCATTATATGGAGATATTCCACCTGTAACTCTAGGCTTTGGATTGCTTCCTGAAAACGCAGCCAAGAAGTTGACTCTCTGCTCTTTTAAAGTTGCTATCTCTGTTGATAATTGTATTCCCAATTCTAATTCTTGTGTAGTCATTGTATATATATTTATTTATTAATTATTAAAATCCTGAGTTTGCTTCGGCTGCTCTATCTGCTGCCTGAGCTGATGTGACATCTCCACTAGTTACGTATGCTTTTATCGGTGCATCTCCTAGTCCTTCAATACTTCTCTGTATCTGCGAAGTTCCATCAGTTCCTTCAACTAGGTTAAAACTAGGTGCCTGTGCAGTTCCTCCTGCTTCTGCGCCTCCTCCTGCCGGTGCTCCTCCTTTTTTCAAAGCTGACAAACCTTTTGCGGTTGCTGCTACGTTGGTTGCAATACCAATACCAAGATTGACCTTGTTTAAAGCTAATGCAGTAACTCCTGCTGCTGCTGTTGCAGGGTTTGAAAGTAGTGGTTGAGCTGCTAAATCTGCCTTTCCTTTATTGATGGTCATATTAGCGATTCCAACTGCAGACTCTCCAATCAATGCCGCTGCTTGAAGACCTCTTGATTCTTCTCCTAGTTGCTTTATCAGACCAATTCCATTGCTTATGGTATTAAGCTCTGCCTGTTGTACTCCTTCAATCGCATCCTTTACCGCTTTTGCATCTGCAATCTCTTTTGCTGCTGCTTCATTTCTCTTTGCTTCTTCAGCATCCGCATACTCATCAGTCAAAGCCTGTTGTTTCTCAAGATATGATTTAGTGAGCTCTAATTTCGCCTCTTCATCATCTCCCATTTGAGCCAATAAAGCCTCGAATTCAGTTCTCAATTTATCTTGTGCTGCAACTCTCTTCTCCTCCTCTGTGTTGGTTGTGAACGCATCATATTTGTCTTTCAAAGCCTTTGCTTTTTCCTGCTCTTCTTTCTGTGTTGCCAACTTTGCATCGCTTTTAGCTTTATTACTAGCAACCTCTTCAGCATTTAATGCAATGATTTGAGATGTAACCTCTTTCGCTTTTGTGAGCTTTGTCGTTTCTAAATTAATCAGGTCAGCTCTCAATTCAGCCTCTTCAATCAGGTCTTCCTTCGTGCTTAATCCTAGAGCATTTTCTTTGATTTTGGCATTGAGTCTTAATTGAGCTGCTTCAATCTCTTTTTGAGTGATTTCATCCTCTACTTTACCCGCTTGTTTTAGGAATTCAATCCTTTGAGCTGTTGTGTAGTTCTCTTTATCAATAGCCTTTTGAAGTAAATCGGCTCTCTCTCTGTCTGCTTCTGCTCTCTCTGTGATTAATGCTCTGTCTAACTTATCAGCTTTGGCTCTCATATCTGCAATTTCCATTGCGATTTTAGCCTCTTTTGACATCTCCTTAACCACTTTTGTGATTCCATTGGCCAATGCTTCAACTCCCATAACAACAGGATTCAAACCTCTGTTCAATTCAATGATTCCTGAAGTGGCATCTTTAAAAGCTCCTTTGATGTCTCCTGAAAACAACTTCTTGAGAGCACTACCCATTAATCCAAATCCTTCAACCACTTTATCCACTTTGTCCATCACAAACTCTTTGATTGCTTTGCCAAAATCAGCGAATACTTGTTGAGGTTTTGTGAATATGTCAATTATCAGTCCCCCTAGATATGAAAGGCCATCAGTTAACACTCCTGTTATTGCTCCAATAGCTCCCATCGCTTTTGCCATTCGGTTTTGACCCTCTTCGGAAGTCTTAAAATTGGCAATTAATGCCCCAACAATTACAACCAATGCTCCCAAACCTGTGGATATGATTGCACCTCGTAGTGTTTTAAAGCCTTTTGAAGCCATTTTGAGACCACTTGTGAACTTCTTAAAGCCTGTTACAGCTCCTCCTGACATAGTGTCTAATTGACCTGTCAGATTCTCTGTGGCTTCATTCGTGTTTTCTATTGATTTTGCAACCTTATCAGTCTCTTTCGCTAGGCTTCCGATGCTTTGCTCTGCTCCTGATGTGTCTGCCGTTACCTTAATTTTTACCTCTTTCATCTTGTATGTTATTATCTGTTAATATTTGTTTCAAATCCATTGCGTTGAGTATCTCATTGCGTTCGTCTAGGTCTTTGAGACCCGCTTTGATTGACTTCTCTGCTTCAACCGCTTCTCTCTTTGTGATTTCAAGTTGCTTCAGAGCCATTCCATAAGCTTCATAAGCCTCTTTTAATTTTGGGTGTATCATTATTTTCTTTTAAAAAGTTGTTTTATAAATCTCACAGCTCTCTGCCATAAGGTTAACTTGGGAGCTATTGGTGTTGCCTTTGTGAATTTTCCCTGTGGCTCATCTGATTGCTCAAAACTCAACAGATTCATTCCTGATTGAACAGGTTGCCCTTGTAATTTAGCCATTGCTAGTGCCTTCATTACACGAGCACGTCTAGTTGGGTTTACTTCTCTCTTAAATCTCATTGCTTTCAGTGTTACGTTGATTGTTAACTTCTAGTAGCTCCTCATAAGCCACGATTGTGTCATCCTCATAGGCATTTAGGAGCTCTCTACGAGCTTCAATATCTTCAATAGTGCTTTCATAAGCCTCGAAGGCTTTCACTAAACTAGGGTGTATCTTCATTGCTTCTTGTTTTAAGTTCGTAACTCGCTTTTGTCTCTTCCCTAGACATAAATTTGATGGGGAATGCTGCGTTTTTGATGAACAACATTTCGTCTTTATACCAACTTGAGTCTAAATAGGAGGCTAACTCTGCAACCTTTTTATTGTCATAAACATCAGGAGCAATCCTGTGCTTGTCTAATATGCTTTTTATCTTCTCATTATCCATTATCTGATATATCTTCTGACTCAATCTCTTCAGCCAATTCATAAAAACTAGCAATTTTTTCAGGAGACAATCCTCCCTTAATCGTTGCATCTATTACTACACTTTGATGAGGTTTGCCGAAATTATATTCTAACAAAATTGTAGCCGCCTTCAGTCTGTCGCTATCCTTACTCTTTGGATTGTTGATGATATGCAAAATAGACTTCAACACTCCCTGAAAATCAACTGATTCACTTATCAAGGCTTTTAGATTCTTATTTTGCACGAGCTTGGGGCGACCCGCACCTTCACGTTTCCCGCCCCTTTTGCTCTTTATTGGTGCATCATCCATTACTTACTAGATTTGATAAGGTTTAGGATTGTATTCGATGTTGCTGTGATGTCATTCAATCGCTGTGACATACTGCGACTATCAACTTCATCTTTACTATCGATTCTGTCTATTGTTCTCGAGACTCCCGATTGCTTATAAGCACTTGTATCTCTGTCTTTCAACACTTCTAATACCTGAAGCAAATTACTCTCCAATTCCTTCACATCTGCCTCTCCAAATCCTACCTTGTCTGATGACATTTCGATTGCCTTCTCTGCTCCTAGAACTTCTACTTTCAACATTGCTGCTACTTTACTTAAATTGATGTTTTTCATAATTGTTATTTGTTATTGTTATTTGTTATTAATTGCGTATGCGTGTGGCACTGATTGATTATCTTTTACTAGCTCATTATAGGCTGATTTGTACTCATTGTTGTGAGTTGCTGTATAAACCCCTACAACGAATGCTAGGCTTGTCATAATTGCTACTATTAAAACCACTTCTCTCTTTTTCATCTTATTATAGGTTTTCGATTTGTGATTCTATATCAGCGACTTTCGCTAATAATTGGTTTAACATTGAGTCTAGTAAAGCCATTCTCAAAGCAGGGTCTTCAACCTCAAATTTTGCTAAATAGCAAGTCTTTCTTGAGTGTAGTTCTACCATTGGGAGTTCGTGTCCATAATCGAATACGTTTTTGTAGATTTCAACTCTCTCCTTTGCAATGACTAGTTGCTCATTCAGTTTTACCGCTTTACTTAATTGCTCTTTATTCATAATATTTACGCCTCTCTTAAAGACTTTGTTAAATTGTGGCATTATTGCCGGTTAAAATTGTTTAAAAACCTTTGCCTCTTTGTTGGATATGAGAAATCAAAAAAACAGAAACCAACTCGGAGGCTTTACAAGGCTATATTTTTACCACTTCGAGAAGTGATGAACGTTAATTTCTATTTCTAATCCTGTGTGAATAAACCAACCAACAGGAGTAAATCTCATTATGTGAGTTACACCGCTATAAGGATAGTCCTCTCTGATGCTTTTAACGACTTCTAGGAGACTTAAAGCTCTTTCGTAGTCCTTTACCATCTCTTGGTCTAGATACTTGTTAAAAATGCTTGTATTAGCTTTAGGAGTAAAGGTGTTCATCTCTGTGATTGAGAAGTTCCACTTGCTTGAATTTAATACGTTGTTCAATTCGTTAACTTGAGCCTGAATATCTTGCAGTTTCTCACCTGTGAAAGTCTCAAATATTGAACTTTCGTTTCCATTGATAGGACAAAGATGACTATTCAGCTCGATGAAGGTACTTTTAAAGACTTCTGCGCCATCTTCTAGAATATCTGATAGTAAGACATCACTTGTTCCTGTAATGCTCTGAAATCTCTTTAAAATGGATAATGCCATTTCGTTAATCTCTGCGTTTAATCTTTCACGCTTTGCAATTCCTTCAGTGTCTTTGTATAATATTGTTCTCTTATCCATTTTTATTGGTTGTTTAAAGTTGATTCTATTTTCTCTGTCATAAGTATTAGCTCTTCAGCTTCATTCAGTAGTAAAAAACCCATTAAGCCGTTTGCATCAGCATCTCTCCAATTTCTGACAATGTGGTTGAGGTTGTTTAGCTCATTTGTGATGGTTTGCATTTTACGCAATACCTGAATTTTTTGTGGTGATGGTTTCATAATTTTATAAAAGGATTAGTACCCAAAGGGTGATTAATATTATTTCGATTTCGGTTTGATTGTCAATTACTCTTTTTCTTAATTTTCGCATTTTATTTATTTTGTTAATTATGGTGTTTTTGTTAACGCCCTTCATTTGGAAGAACGCGGTGGTTGTTGGATAGTTACTTCGTGTTGAGAGTAGTGAGAATGCGGCTTTACAGAGGTAGGCTATTTTACAAAACGCTGTGAAATTAACAACATTTTATAATCTCTTTATTTTCAGCACGTTACAGAGATGAGAATTGACGTCTTTTTGTAATTTCTAGAGCTGATGTTGATTCAGTCTAACGTTTATAAGGCTTCACAAGGTATTTGATTTTTTAAAAACCCCGATAAGGTGCGTTATTGCTACATTCTTGATTTCTGAAAATAAATCTCAAAACTAAATTATTCGATGAAATGCAAAAATACTCGATGAAATGCATTGCAAAAGTGTGAAATTTTTCTTATATGAGCCCTTTTTTGCCCTTTTTTTTATCCGTTTGTTGTCGTTTAGTGCTTTTTAGGGGTGTTTTTTGATGCCTTTTTTACCCAATCTCTGTCAACCCGCATTTCATCATAGGCTGACAAGTTTTTGCCTAAATTAGCAAGGCTTTAGATTCTCAGCATTGTGTTGGTTGTTAAGCTTTTAACGTGCTTTACTTAAAGTATTACTTTTTTTATGACCACTTTTCTGCATAAAGTAGTATATGTGCAGGGTTTTGGTAGGTGTTTTTTCAGCATTGGTGCGGGTTGAAGTGCCTGTGCATTAGAATAACATATAACACACACACATAAAAAAACCCTCACAAATCAATGCAAGGGCTTTAAACAAATAAAGTGCAACTTTATCACCTACGTATTAGAGAGTCAATGACCTCTTGTCTATTGAATATAACTCTCCTGTTAAATCCATAAGTGTGTATTTTACCTTGAGCAATAAGATTATCAATCGTGCCAATAGAACACCGCAATAAGTGTGCAACTTCCTTTTTGGTTATGAATGTATGTTCTTCGTAATTGCTCATTGAAATAAAGATACACTTCAGATACACCATTCCAAGTCAGAGTTATTTCTAGTTTTCCACATTATTGAAGATATATTGCGGATTGTATGTGGACTAACTTAATTTAGGACTAAACTTAAAACACTGAATAGTAGGGGAGTAGCTATTTAAGAATTACAATAAAATATAGTCTTAGTGAAGTTATTAACAACCTAAGCACTCACACATCTTCAGAGAGTTTTTTGATAAAATTGTAGGTTTAACGGCACCTTTGAGAGATAATTGCTCAACATAATGGGACACAATAAAACACAACTTCATACAATAACATACAATATCTGTGGACTAAGTTTGGACTATATTGAAAATAGGTTGTATATTCGTGTGGGGCAATGACACCCATAAAACTGAATATTACTTTTAAACAGAAACTAATGGCAATCACATTCTTTACCCAATCACGCAAACAAATAGCTCCTGTATGGATAAGGTACAGGGAGCTCAATGTTGATGCAAAAGCAAGGACTAATTTATACATTGATAAGGACAGGCTCAAAGGCTCAAAGGTTATTAAACACAAGATGTCAGCCAAAGACAATCAGGAAGAGAAACTACTCATTAAAGAAAAGAACAAAGCACTCGATAAGGTGCAAAATGAAATGCAACTCCTAGAGGTGCACATCAGGTCGCTAATATCACACAGCACCAAAGTGGATTCTAAGTGGCTTAAAGATGCCCTGAGACCACCTGAAGAGGCTGAGAGATTATCTCTTTTAGACTACTATCAATTGCTCCTAGATAGTAATGTGAGCATAGCTAAGAACACCCGCAAAGCATACACAACAAATGCAAGATTTATGTTGAGGTATCAGGAGGCAATAGGCAGGGTTTTATACGTATCTGACATAGATGCTAGATTCAAGGATTCCTTTATGAAATACTGCAGAAATAACGGCTATCCGGAGTCAACTCTTAAAGGTCAGCTTCAGAGATTGAAGGCTGTTTGCTTATATGCAGAGAGTAGAGGAGAGGCTATTCACAATCAGGTTAAGAACTTGAGCAAAAGCA
>Ga0208134_1001705_pt1 | contig 12397 bp, 27 predicted proteins | sample VirMetDEL_Mar_31_FD_184515 | JGI IMG/M metagenome (GOLD analysis project Ga0208134, IMG submission 184515) | Aqueous microbial communities from the Delaware River and Bay under freshwater to marine salinity gradient to study organic matter... | ecosystem: Environmental > Aquatic > Marine >... | reverse complement strand
AACATAAAAATAGAATAATGAAAAAAACACAATTAGATGAAGTAAGGGCTGAGGTTAGGTTATTAGAACTACAGCTACAACACGCTGCACTTTTTCAAGATGCATTTTCACAAATGGATTTATACAAAAAGCTGCAAGAAAAGAAATCACTCTTAGACACTTTACAATGGATGTAGATAACGTAAGAACAAACTACTCACACCAAACAAAGGATACTTTATTACTAGAATATAAATACAGAGTAGAAGCTTTACAGGCTAGGGTAATGTGGTTAGAAGCCATGCTAGAAGTATCAGATAATAATAATTTAAAATAACATAAAACATGAAAAGAGATAAACTATTAGAGTTGTATAAAAAATACGACTTAACAAAAGATGATGTATTTAAGCACCAGCACTACGTTATTATAACTAGGCAGGGAATAGACAAGATACAGGCCATAGAGCAAATACAAATAAATTACGATGTAATTAAATGCGAACCACAGTTTGCAGTATTTAAAGCTAATGCAGCTAAGGAAGGTAAAAGTATTGAAACCTTTGGAAGTGCGCTTAAAGGCGATAACTATAAGGATGGTAATTGTAACAGTTGGTACGTTGCAGAAATGGCTGAGAAAAGGGCTATGAGCCGAGCAGTACTAAAGCTTACCGGCTTTTATGAACTTGGAGTTTTTGGCGAAGATGAATCGGATAATTTTAAGAAATAAAAAAAAATCAGTAACTTTATAAATAACTAAAAATTAAAAACTATGGGTGCAATTATTAATGCGAGTATTAATGTGGCAAAAATGCCAAAAGAAAAATTTGTAAAAGGAAAGGACGGAAACGTTTGGTATAATTTTACAATATCTATTAACGATGATACACGTTATGGGAACAATGTTTCTGTAACTGATAGCCGTACAATGGAAGAAAAGGAAGCTGGTAAGCCTTTAACCTACTTAGGAAATGGAAAGGTGGTTTGGATTAAAGATGCAGTAGGGGATACCGGAAAAATTAAATTAGCAGAAAAAGAACAAAAGCTTGATATTATATCAGGCACAGAATCAGCTCATGTAGTTGAAAACTCTGATTTGCCATTTTAATAGCCTTTTACTTAACTTTATAAAAGGGTATGTTTATTTTTACGTACCCTTTTTTTTTATACCTAACCTATGACAGAAAAACAATTAGAGCATGATATGCTTATGCAGTTTATTTTAGAAGACTGCTATGTAAATACAAAACAAAGTATAGAGTATCCCCCAGTAGTTTTATCCTTAGGCGAAAAGACAATTAAACAACAAACAGGAGAGAAAAGCTTTCCAATACCCATCGGCACATACGGTAACCTAAGCTGTGTAAGCGCTCCCCCTAAAACAAAAAAAACCTTTTTTATTAGTTTACTAGCTTCTGTTTATTTAAGCGGCTCTAATATATATGGCGGCAAAATTAAAGGCCACAGGGGTTTAGGGCATTTATTACACATAGATACTGAGCAGGGCTTATGGCATTGCCAAAAAGTATTTAAAAGGGTTTACGACATGGATAAAGATATAGACCCTAATATTTATCACACTTTTGGCCTGCGTGCTATAGGATATAAAACACGTTTAGAGTTTATTGAGTACTACTTACAAAAGAAAATAAACACTCCCTCACTTGTAATTATTGATGGAATTGCCGACCTTGTAAGTGATGTAAACAGTTTAGAGGAATCTAATGCAGTAGTGCAAAAGCTAATGGAATGGTCTGCCAAGTTTAACTGTCATATAATTAACGTAATTCATCACAATTACGGTACTACTAAAATGACAGGACATTTAGGTAGTTTTCTAGAAAAAAAATGTGAAACTCATATCGAGTTAGAAGCAAATACTGTTAATAAAGAGTGGGTAACGGTTAAATGTAAAAGGAGCAGGGGTTATGCTTTTAATACGTTTAGCTTTGAGGTTAATGAAGTTGGCCTGCCAACAATAGTAAATGATTTGTATGACCCTTTAAAAACGTAATGGTCCAAGATAAAATAATATTAATAGCTAAAAAGCATGAAACATGGGTTGATATAGTTTGCACGTTTGGCTGCACTAGAAGAATAGCTGAGGATATTACGCAGGAGATGTATATAAAAATACAGTTACAATTAGAAAAAGGCAGCTTAGATATAATGTATAAAGATGAAATAAACTATTACTATATATTTAAAACGCTTAAAACGTTATTTATTGATTTAAAAAGAAAACAAAAGAATATAAAAATTATTGATTTAGATGAGCATATAGCTAATTATGGGGATACTTATTATGGTTACAACGATGTTAATTATGAGGAAACTTACGATAAGGTAGAAAAGGAACTGGCTAAAATGTACTGGTATGATAGAAAGGTTTTTGAAATAATAAATGATGGAGAATCTATAGCAGAGTTTTCTAGGATATCTAAAATTAAATACTATGCACTTTATTTTACATATAAAAAAGTAAAAGATAAACTTAAAAAAATACTATGACATTAATAAGAAACAGCGGACAAATTAAACAGGGAGTAGATTTTACCGGAGTACAGAACGGCCCTATACACCCTACAGATATTGATGCTGTTTTGGAGTTTGATAATGAGGTATTAATTTTAATAGAAATAAAAAGAATTAATAACGCTATGGCTACTGGCCAAAAATTAGTGCTAGAAAGGATATGTGATAGCTGGCATACTAAAAAAGCTATAGTATTGTTTGTAACGCATGAACAGTATAATAGCAGCAAACTTATACACCTACACGAGTGTAAGGTTTTTAAATACTATTACAAAGGCCAATGGCGCATGAGGAAAGGTAATACAGACTTTAACTTTGTGCTAAATGAGCTGGGCAAATTTTGGAACATTAATAAATTAAAGATATGAAACTAGGAGATATTATTTACTACATAACTAAATATACTGGCATTAAGTATATTGTAGAAACCTATCACGCTTTTAAAGGCACTAAGTGCAACTGTGATAAGCGAAGGAAAAAGCTTAACAATTTAAAAATAAAAAGATGGTAAACTTTAAAAAAATAGATTATGAAGATTGGTCAAAATTTAGAATGGGAAAAAACGATGTCATCTCCCCAGCCGAATTTAATTTGGTTTGCGACTTGCACTCACGATATCACAATCACACTTTCTACAAGCCCTGCACCTGCAATCCAAAAGAAATAAATAGGTGGATAAGTGATTTAAATGTTATTTGGAATAACGGCTTAAAATAAAAAACTTATTAAATTTTTTGTTTATAACTGAATTAATGTTATATTAGCTGTGTATTACTAATTAAGGTAATATTAAAACAGAAAAATGACAAAATTATTTCAATCAAATTGCAGACAAGGCCACTTAGTAATGGTTAATATGATGGATGAAAACCTAGAGGATAAACTATGGGTATGGTTAAAAGAAGAACATAACGATATCTACTGGGATATAGAAATGCACGAGGGCGGCAAAGTACGTGTATATAAAGACAGCATTACCTTTAGTGGGGATAACGGTATTTATGAACTAGATGAATGTAAAGTTGCTACTATATAACATATAAATAACATGGAAATAACATCAACAACGTTAATAGAATTAAAAAGAGCTATAGAAGAATATAGCCAGCAAGACCCTAATATAACAGATGTTATTATTAACGTGCAGCTAAAAGAAAGCGATAATAAAAACTTTTTAAAATTTAACATAAAAAACTAAAAAATGTATTTTAATAGACATCATTACGAAACTTTAAACCCTGATGCTTACTGGGATAGAATGTTAGGCCCACTTACAGCTCAGATGATAAAAGAAAAAATTAATCAAATAGAAAAAAAAGGAGAAGAAATAACTGTAAGAGAAGTAACAGTTTTAGAATATTTAAAAAGAAAATTAATTTAACAGAGGGTGTACAAAACAATCAAGGCGGATAGCTATAAGGTGTACAACTTTTAACCGCTGCAACGGAGCAGGAGAGCCAACCCACACCCTCACATTAAAAACTAAAAAATGACTTTAAAAAACAGAATTAAGCAATTAGAGGAGCAATTAGCAGAAGCTAAAAAGCATACTTATATACATGAAACTAATCATTTGTATTGCAGCGATGGGGAATTACATATAGGTTATGGAGACTTTGATAATGAAAGATGGTTAGTAATTAACGTAGAAAGCCTTTTTAAGGACTTACCATTTATAGTAAGCCAAGTTGTAGAAGAAAATAAGAAGATGCAGGACATGCACTTAAAAATGATTAAAGGAACATTAAAAGATATATAATATGCCGCACAAGCCACATGCTTTTGAAAACCAAATATTTGAGCATTTTAGAGAAAAAGAAAAAGCAATTAACAAAGCTGTAGAGTTTTTACAAGAAAACGGATACAAGGTTTATAAAGAACTAGCTAAATGATATTATTAGTAGATGCAGACAGTTTAATTTTTGCCAGTTGTTACCGTAAAAGGGAAACAATGGATGATGAGAAATACTTTACTGATATTGTAGATGCACGTAATAAGTTTGATGAGCAGTACATGGCTATAGTAAACCACTTAGAGGATATATATAACGTAGATAAGGTTATAACATTTAACGGCTCTAAGGGTAATTTTAGAAAGATATTAAACACCAGCTATAAGGCTAATAGAAAAAAGCAAGAGCTGCCGCCTTTACTACACGATATGCACGCTTACGTTAAGCAGCAGTACGATAGTGTATATGGTTTTGGTATTGAAACAGATGACCTAGTGGCTAGGTACTGGTATAAACTAAGCCAAGAGCTAGGCAGAGATGAGGTTATGATAGTTAGCATAGATAAAGACTATAAGCAGTTTCCATGCTTAATATACAATTACCATTATAAGCATAAAGAGATACTGGATATAACAGAAGATGAAGCGCTATACAATTTTTATGAGCAAATGATAGTAGGCGATACAGCAGACAATGTAAATTACTTTAAGGGTAAGGGAAAACGCTTTGCTGAAAGATATTTTGAACAATGCGCTACTAAATACCAGTACACTAAAAAACTATACGAATTATTTAAACAACAATATAAAGGAAAGGCTAAGCAAAGATATATAGAGTGCTACAACCTTTTAAAATTAAGAACTGAATAATGGAAGAAAATAAACCAAAGGATTTAACACCTTTAGATATTGGCAATAAAATAAAAAAGCTATCAAATATTAATATATACGACAACACTAGGAAACGGCCCTATGTAGAAAACAGGGCCTTAGTTTGTTACCTGCTAAGAGAAAAACTTAACATGCGCTGGAAGGATATTGCAGCGTTTTTTTGTTCACAGGGGAAAAGTATGGACCACGCATCAGCTATGCACCTAGTAAAAATGTTTCCTATCTATAAAAGAGATAATAAAGATTTAGGAGAGTTTGAAAAAACGTTTGTGTTTAAAACACGCATACCTTACGATAAGATAGATAGGTTTAATTATTTAGAAAACAAATACAACAGCTTAGAAGGCGAATACTTAAAGCTGCAAAAAACACTACAGAACCCACTTGTTAGAATGGTTTTAACTGTGCCGGATAATAAATTAATATATGTTAAGCAGCAATTAAAAGCTATACAAAATAGCTGGGAGTGGCAAAATAAATAAAAATGAAAACAGTAAATAGTTTAAGCGGAGGTAAAACATCAAGCTACATAGCTGCAAATTATAAGGCAGACTATAATGTTTTTTCTCTTGTTAGAACAGATGACAATAATTGTATGTTTCCTGATGTTAAAATACGCCAAGAAGTTTCTGATAGATTAGGAACTGAGTTTATAGGTACTTTAGAAGATGACACTATTATATATACCATGTTAGATTTAGAACAATACATAGGCTCTAAGATTGAATGGGTTACTGGTAAAACTTTTGATGATATAATTTTAAGAAAAAACGGAACAACATTTTTACCATCATACATGCGTAGGTTTTGCACAACTGAGCTAAAGGTTGAACCTATAAAGAAATTTTGGTTTGATAAAATTAAAGAACCAATAGAAATGAGGATAGGTTTTAGAGCAAATGAACATAATAGAGCAAAGTCTATGATAAATAAGTTAAATACAAATGGCTTTGAAAGTGATAAATTTATTATAGGTAATTCTAAAAACGGTAGAAATAAATGGTCAGAAATGGATTGGAGAAAACCATCTTTTCCTCTAATAGAAGATAATATTTTTAAAGATACTGTTGAAAATTATTGGAAAGATAAAGATGTACGATTTGCGTGGATGAATAATTGTGTAGGATGTATGCACAAAGAATTTATACTTTTAAATAAAATGAGTAAAATTCATCCTAATAAACTTGAATGGTTTGCAAGTAAAGAACGTGTAAGTAAAAACGGTGCTACTTGGAAAGAAAATATTACTTATGATAAAATAATAGCACACAACATGCAAACTGAGTTATTTGAAGATGACTTTAATGACTGTGATAGTGGTTATTGCGGAGTTTAAATATTAATAAAAAATACGTTATATAATTATGATAGAGAAAGTTGCAATAAATAAAGTGTTCCCAAACCCTACGAACCCACGTACAATAAAAGAAGCTAAATTTAAAAAGTTAGTAACCAGTATAGAGGATTTTCCTGAAATGTTAAAACTAAGGCCTATAGTAGTTAATAAAGAGATGGGCATACTGGGCGGCAATATGCGTTACAGAGCATGCAAAGAAGCAGGGCTAAAAGAAGTGTATATAATAAAAGCAGATAACTTAACCGATAAGCAAATAGAAGAATTTATAGTAAAAGATAATGTAGGCTTTGGAGAGTGGGATTGGGATATATTAGCTAACGATTGGGATATAAAAGAATTAGAGGACTGGGGGTTAGATGGTTTTCCTTTTGAACAAGAGCCAAAAGAAGAACATAATAAACTACAGGATACTTTTGTAGTGCCGCCTTTTAGCGTTTTAGATACTAGGCAGGGTTATTGGCGAGATAGAAAAAATTACTGGCGTAACTTAATAGGGGATAACGGAGAAAGCAGAGAAGGCACATTATCAGAATCTGAATTAATGGGCGGTATAAATAACGGAGTAAGTTTACTAGACCCTGTGTTAGCTGAAATAGCTAATAAATGGTTTGGCTTAGATAACTGTAATACTTTTGATTGCTTTGCTGGGGATAGTGTTTTTGGCTATGTAAGTGATGCGCTGGGAAATACTTTTACCGGCATAGAGTTAAGGCAGGAACAAACAGATTTAAATAACCAAAGATTAAAAGGCAGTAAAAGCAAATACATTTGCGATGATGGCCAAAACGTTTTAAAACACATAAAACCAAATACGCAAGACTTACTATTTAGCTGTCCGCCATATTTTGACTTAGAAGTATATTCAGACTTAAAAAACGATGCCAGTAACCAAAAAGAATATAAAAGCTTTTTAAAAATACTAGACAACGCATTTACAAGGGCTTTAACCTGCTTAAAAGAAAATAGGTTTGCAGTAATAGTTGTAGGAGATATACGTGATAAGAACGGCTTTTATTACGGTTTTGTAGATGATGTAAAAGCTATGTTTGTTAAAAATGGAGCTAAATTATATAACGAAATGATAATAGCAGAAAGCTTAGGTACTTTGCCGCAAAGAGTAGGCCGTTACATGCACCATAGAAAAGTAGGGAAATGCCATCAAAACGTATTAGTATTTTACAAGGGTAACCCAAAAGAAATAAAAAAAACATATAAAAAACTAGATTTTAAAAACATTATAATTGATGAAAGCACAAATACATAATTTTGCAGTATGGATAAATGAAACACGCCCAGCAGTATTAAAACAATACTTTAATAATTTATTAACTGTAAGTGGTTTTGAGGTATTAGAGCTAACTGAAAAGCATTTTGAACCGTATGGATATACAGCATTATTTTTACTAAGTGAAAGTCATTTTGCTATACACACTTTTCCAGAGCATGAGGAAACATATATAGAACTATCAAGCTGCGTATTAGAACCATTTAATAAATTTATAAAAAACTATGAAAACTAAAAAACACAGACAGTACAGGTCAAGGCAAGGCCGCAGCGATAAACAATACGAAAGCAGCTTAACTGTTTTTGGCATTTGTATTGTAGGACTTGTTATAACTTTAATACTATCAATATGAACAAAAGTAGACACATAAAAAAGGAAGCACTATTAAAAGCCTTAGAGCAAAGCTTAGGGGTTGTTACAGTAGCATGTAAGAAATCTGAAACACCTAGAAGCACATATTACAAGTGGCTTAAAGAGGATAAGGATTTTGCAAAAGATGTAAGGGATATAGAAAACGTAGCTTTAGACTTTGCAGAAAGCCAGCTACACAAACAAATATCAGCTAACTCTACAGCAGCTACTATATTTTATTTAAAGACAAAAGGCAAAGGCAGGGGTTATGTAGAACGCCAAGAAATAACCGGTGCTGAGGGTATGCCTACTAATTTTCAAATAGAAATAATTGGAAGGACTAAAGATAAAGACTAACGTTGTTTATGAGCATTTACTAGATAACCATAAAAAGATACTGGTAGAGCAGGGCGGTACACGTTCCGGCAAAACCTATAATATCATACTTTGGATTATATTTGAATACTGCACTAATAATACAGGTAAGATAATTACTGTATGTAGGAAAACCTTTCCTAGCTTACGTGCTACTGTGCTAAGGGATTTCATGGGTATATTAAAAGAGCATAATATATATAACGAAAACTTTCATAATCGCAGTAATTCAGAATACAGCTTATTTGGCAACTTAGTAGAGTTTATATCGCTTGACCAGCCACAAAAGATTAGAGGGCGTAAAAGGGATTTACTGTTTATTAATGAAGCCAATGAGTTATACTTTGAAGATTGGCAGCAGCTCCTATTTAGAACACAGGATAAGATTATACTAGATTTTAACCCTAGTGATGAGTACCATTGGATATATGATAAAGTAATAACTAGAGATGACTGTGCGTTTTTTAAAACCACTTACCTAGATAACCCATTTGTAGAGGATAGCATTATAGCAGAGATAGAACGCCTTAAAGATACAGATGAGCAGTATTGGCAGGTGTACGGCTTAGGCGAAAGAACAGCTAGTAGAAGCACTATATTTAAGTATATTGAAACGACAGAGATACCAGTAGATGCAAGCCTTATAGCTTATGGCATGGACTTTGGCTATACAAATGACCCTACAACCTTAGTATCTGTTTACACGCTAGGCCACAGCCTATACATTAAAGAACACCTGTATAGAACACAAATGACTACTAGCGATATAAATACATTTCTAAAAGAAGAAAAGCTATTAAATAACCCTATATATGCTGATAGCGCAGAGCCACGTTTAATTAACGAGCTGCGTAGAATGGGCCATAATATATTTCCAAGTGTTAAGGGTAAGGATTCTGTTAATGCCGGCATAGACTTATTAAAGCGCTATAAAATACACATACTATCCGGCTCACATAATGCAATAGCTGAGTTTAGAAACTACAAGTGGAAAGAGGATAAAGCCGGTATGCTGGTTAATATACCTGAGGATAAGCATAACCACATTATCGACCCATGCCGCTACGCTACTTACTCTATTTTAAGCAGGCCTAACTTTGGCCGTTACACCATAAGCTAAATAAAAGTTATTAAATGTTTTGTTTATAAGTTGAATTGTTTTATATTGCAGTATGATTGCAACTAAGCAATTTGTAAAACAGAATAAAATGAGAAAGCTTGACAAGTACAAACAAAATTTAGCCATACAAGGAAACAACGTATGGAGCTACAGCACAATAGTAGCTAAGATTAAAGGTAACGATTTATTACAATTAGGTTACTGGAGTCAAACAACGCAAAAGCACATAAACTATGTAGCTGATGAATTAGATTTAATATTAATAAAAGACTACTAAAATGGAAGTAAAAACTACAAACACCTACTCAATTTTTAATAAAGTAATTGGGAACAGAGAATTAGACAAAAACAACCTGCAAAGGATTAAAAACTCTATAAACGAAATAGGCCTGCAAATGCCTATACTGGTTAATAAAACTAACAGCATAATAGATGGCCAACACAGGCTGCAAGCTGCTAAGGAACTTAAAATACCAGTAACCTATATTATATCTAGGGATACAGCAGAGGATAATATAGACCAGTTACAGATTAGTAAGAAATGGACTGCCTTAGATTTTTGTAATAAAAACGCACTAAAAGGAGATAAGGATTGCAAGAGAGCTTTAAGTATTGCTAGTAAATGGTTTATAGAAACAGGCAAAAAGTTTAGTAAAATAAACGCTATAACTCTACTGCATGATGGCAAGGGTATTGGCTCAACTATTAAAAACCTAAGAAATAACACTTACAAAATAGATATAATTAAAGCTGAAAGAATATACCAATGTTTAGGAATACTAAATTATAATAATAGTATTAAGTTTAACCCTTACACCGCTGTAACTGTAAGAGCTTTAAAAAGGATAGATACGGCAGTAGATGGATTAGCTTTTCCAATAATAGAGAAAATAACTAAAAAACATTACTTAGTATGCTATAGTAATGAAACAGACCAGTTTAACTATTTAAGAGATTTATATAAAAAATACAACAAATGAAAAAAGTAAGCAAAGCAGCTAAGCTGGGTAAACAGTTTAAAAAACTAGAAACAATAATGTTTATAGTAATACCCACGTATTTTATAGGCAGAGTATTAATGACTGTAATATTTGATATATGAATTATGATGACTGGTTAGTACACATGGAACACGAATATAGAGGCTGGAATGAGCCGGACTATGTTTGCCAGCATTGTGAAACACCAATACACAAACAAGGTTATTGCAGCGATAACTGCTTTGAAGCAGACATGCTGTAAGGGTGTGAATACCTAATTAAAAAGGTGGCTAGAAATAGCTGCTTTTTTTTTTCTTAAATTACAGACTATAAAAAAGGCAAATAAAAACGTTATATATATATGAAAGTGAAAATTACAATACCTAGCTCGTTAAACGATATTACACTACAGCAGTACAAACGCTATTTAAAAATACAAGAAAAGGTTAAGGATGAAAGATTCCTAAACGCTAAAATGATAGAGATATTTTGTAATGTAGATTTAAAAAGTGTAATGCACTTGCAGTTAAAAGATAGTGAAGAAATAGTAAGTATTATTACCGGTTTATTTAACAGTAAACCAGCGCTAATAAAACGCTTTAAGCTAAACGGTGTGGAGTATGGTTTCCAGCCACAGCTAGATGAATTAACACTAGGCGAGTATATTGACTTAGATACTTATATAGGCGATTGGGAAAACATGGAAAAGGCTATGAATGTATTATACAGGCCTGTGCTAGTTAGTGTAAAAGATAAGTATAGTATTGATGAATATAGAGTAGGTACAGAGAGCGCTATTATTAATATGCCTATGGATGCGGTTATGTCTAGTATTTTTTTTTTGTGGAATTTAGGACTGGACTTGTCGAAAAATATGACGAGTTATTTGGAGGAAACTCAGAACGAAACCTTGATTCAGTTTCTCAATTCTCAAAAAAATGGGGTTGGTATCAATCAATTTACGGACTCGCTCTCGGAGATATTAGAAGATTTGAAGATATCACTAAACTAGGTGTGCATGAATGCTTTATGATGCTATCCTTTATGAAAGACAAAAACGAGCTAGAAGCTAAACAAATAAAAAATAAATTCAAATAATGGCAAATCAAGGAGTAAGGGGTTTTTATCAATTAACAGAAACTATTAAAACAGAGTTGCTGCAAGACAAGAATATTAACACAGTAACTACTGGGGATATAACAGATGTTAATTTAAATAAACAAGATATATTTCCTTTAGGCCATATTATAATAAACAACGTTGTTGATGAGGAGCAGGTACTTAGGTTTAACATAAGTATTTTAGCATGCGATATAGTAAACCAATCTAAGGAATTTACAGTAGATAGATTTACTGGTAATAATAACGTACAAGATATACTAAACACGCAGCTAGCAGTACTTAATAAGCTTATACAGCGCTTACGCAAAGGCAATCTATATACTGAAATGTATCAGCTTGATGGTAGCCCTAGCTTACAACCTTTTTACGATAGGTTTGAAAACCAATTAGCAGGCTGGACAGCTACTATGGATATAATGATTTATAACGATATATACATTTGCTAATGGATACTACTAACCTAACTAAAATATTAAACGACTACGGAAAGTATGTAGTGCAGCAATCTAAAAGCAACCTTACAAAAGATGTAAATAGGTTTGGTGGTAATAAAGGTGGCGGCCCATTATACAACTCTATTACTTATAAAGTAGATACAGAGCCTAACTTTTTCTTATTAGACTTTCTAATGGAAGATTACGGCCCTTTTGTAGATAAGGGAGTAAGGGGT
>Ga0208134_1001704_pt1 | contig 12411 bp, 31 predicted proteins | sample VirMetDEL_Mar_31_FD_184515 | JGI IMG/M metagenome (GOLD analysis project Ga0208134, IMG submission 184515) | Aqueous microbial communities from the Delaware River and Bay under freshwater to marine salinity gradient to study organic matter... | ecosystem: Environmental > Aquatic > Marine >... | reverse complement strand
TATGCGTCTGGTAGGTTTGCTGCGTCTTCGGCGTGCGCTTCTGGTAGCCATATCCGTTCCGGTGCGTCTGTCATTTCGTTTCCTTTGCTGCGGCTATGTTCATCATTTGGAGCATGATATCGCGGCGTTCAGCTTCTGCCCTCACTCGCTCTGATGGAGTCCAGCCCAATATATCCCGCGCCTCCAAGCCAAGCTCCGCTCTATCCTGATCCGTCATTATGTGAGCGCCTTTTTCGTGAAGCACTTTGGCTAAAGCGTCATGCAATTCCCCGTGAAAATCCGATGGGATTGTTTCCATGACTTCAACCATTATCGCACCGAGCAATTGGTGCATTCGGCGACGACGCAGGTCTATTATCATAGCCCCACTGGATGCTGTTCTTTCAGTCATGGGGTGTCTCCTTGTCGATCAGGGCTTGAATTTCGTCTGCAATGTCGCGGCCATCTGCATCTCCAGTATAGGCAAGCATCGCGATATCCATGCACCCACGCAGCGCATCATTGCGGGCTTTCGCCGTGGTGTCTGGCATGGCTGCGATTGCTCGGGCGTGTTTTCGTGCAACGTCCTGCATTTCGCTATTGCCTCCGGGAACCCAGTTAGGCGGAGACAACCCTTGCGGCGCTCCCACCTCAGCAGCAAACCTCATGGCTGCGAATATCTCTTGCGCCACCTTCTCGACTGTCTGTTCGTCGGTCATGTCACAATCTCCCCTAGTACGTCCGCAATCTTCGCGGCTTGTTCATAATCAGCGCCCCCCGCAATCGCCGCCATGTACGCAATCCGGTGGTCGCGTGTCGGGTGGTGGATGGCTGGTGCATCTGGTGTGTATTCGCGGATCAGGGTGAGGGTGTTCCCAATCCTTGGCGTCCCGTCATTATTCCACTCTGGGTCATCACACGCGAAGTCTCCGGCAACCCATTTGAAGTGACCACCTTCCATGGGTCCGTGAATAGACCCATCATCCGCAACGTATGTTTTCTCAGCTTCGATTTTCATAGCAGCAACCCCACAACAACGCCCATCCAGAACATCGCGCCCATGATAATGGCTAGGGCTAGGCCGTGTCCGTGGTTTCGTTTATTCTCTCGCATCGTGTTTCCTCTCCTATGTTTGCCCCGCCACCCCAGCATGAGGCTGTGGCGCGGGTGACGGGGCGTCTGGGGGATTCAACCTTCATAGAACAAACGCCACTATCCGTTGTGGCCACGTTATACCCGTGTCGGGTATCTGTCAAGCGGGCAAAAGTCCTTTGCCGCGCAATATCATTTGGGTCAGAATCATCGCCTGACACACGCCGCGCCACGTCCATTCCTGTTTACCGCTCACTGCAAACATATCTTCGGCGCGCTGGCAGCCATAGAATGCGATGTAGTTCGGCGGCTTCGACGCCATTGCACCGATTGCAAACTTGCGAATGTGGCGCATTGCTGTTGTGTCTGTAGATCCGCCGCAGCCGCACCAGTCGGCAAGGCATGGCTGGGCTTTGGCTGATTGCATGATCGGGCAATTGCTGCTTGCCTTCTTGCCCTTGGCAACCCGGCGCATACCCTGGCGCGGCTTGGATTCGGTCTTGTCTGGTTTGAGGCCGAGCGGTGGGCGTCCTCCGATGTTCATGCTTCACGCTCCCACGGGTCAAAGCCCATCTTTGCAATGAAACGCTGCTGAGCCATTTGGAAGTACGCCGCAAACTCGCTTTCGGTCATTCGGTTAAACGCGGTCGATTGAACCCGTATTTCATCGCGTTCTGTCAGTGGGTTGTGGAAAACGTCGATATACCCACACAGGCGCTTTAGATCGTTGTGCAGATGCTCTGATGTGGGCCATGCGTCCGTTGCTTTGACCGCAAGGCCCAAGCCTACCCAATACGCCGAATTGCGAGCGACCATGCGCCCTTTGCGCGGGATTAGTTTATAGACCTGTCCATTCGCATCATCGCTAAGCTGTCCGAAGCTATAGCGGTCGTATGGCTTGAACCCTTCGCGGGTCTTTTGCATCAAGAGCGGCGGCGGCGCGTCATATCCCATTTCGTAAACTTTCCAGATAGTACGCTTTCGCGTTCACAATGTGGTGGAACCGGGCCGCGTCTGACTTTTGCATTGCCATAACGTCGGCCCGGTGTTTGTCTGCTACCGCGTGAATCTCTGCGGCTGTTCCGCAGGCGCGAATGGCGGCAAGTATCGCGTCTGCGGTGGTGTTCATTGCTTAGAACCAGCCAGCCACACCGCCGAGCGGTGCCATGAACACGCCAACAGCCCGCAGGATGATTTCAATCTCATTCCCCGCGAAAGTCCCACCAGAAAAGCCGATCAGCTTCACAATGTTCATTATCCAGCCGATAGCGATGGCTATTACGACCATTACCCAAACGCCGATACCAATTGCTCCAAGATTCTTCATGTGTTATATCCTCACAAGTAGTTGTAATTGAATGGAATTTCGTCGCCGAGATCGCGCCCGCTGTTCGGATTACCCCCGCCTGCTGGCGATTGATCGTACCCCCCGCTGCCGGACTGGCTGCCAGAATTGCCGCCGGACTGGTTGTCGCGGCCTTTAGGCTCAAACATCGACACCATAATCATGTCGCCGTTGCTATCGACGCCAGCAGGGTTGAACGTCTTTTTCAGCAGCATGAATTGGCCGTTGTCGTTGCGCAGCACCTTTCCGACATTCTCATAGCGGCCTTTGGTGTTGCCTTGATTGTCTTGGTATTCGCCTGTTTTCACGGCGAGGTCATAAACGTGTGTCGTAGCCATCAGAATGATTCCTTAGTTTCCCAGACGCGAACGCCTGTCATTGGGGTTGTCTTGTGGTTCTTGCGGGCGTACTCGGTGGCGAAGTCGGCCATCGCGTCCTTGTCGTTTTCGATATTCGGCTTGAAAAAATCGCCGTGCAAAACAGAAGCAACAAGATCATATGCTACTGCCGCAACTGTCTCATCATCGAACAAGCCGATGTAAGTGCGCTTGCCATTTGCGTTTACAGTGGACTTCCACTTATTTCCTTGCTTTGATACGCCTTTATATTTTGACGTAGAGTTGGCAATTCTGTATTTCTCCTTATTTTGTGCGTTTTCAGCGAAAGTCGCCGCGCGCAGGTTTGAAATTCGGTTGTCGGATCTGTCACCGTTTACATGGTCGATATGGTGCTTTGGCCATGTCCCGTAATGAATAGCCCACGCTGCCCGGTGCGCCTTAATGGCAACGCCGAAAAATGTGCCGGCCAAATACCCGTTCGATGTTTTGCTAGAAAAAGCGGGGTTGCCTTCGTAATGGGCGTTAAATATTACCGCCTTTTGTGACGGCGTTCTCACCCCCGCTTCAAACTCTTGTTCAGTACGCCCCTTCCAGCGAAGTTTGCCCGTATTTGGATCGTAGGAGACGGAATCGGCCAATTGGGATATGGTAAACATTAAAATGCCTCCTTCGTTTCCCAGACCCTAACCCCAGGTCGATTGACGCCATCCTTGTAGTTTCTTCGGATGTATTCAGCCGCTGCCGATTCTAGTTCAGGTCTGGCGTGTTTATTCATCCACCGCAGCAGGTCGCTAAAGTCTGTCACTTCGAAGTGCGTGGTCTTACGCATACCTTTCGGCGCGCCCTTGGCGATTGCCTTGGCTGCGTTTTCAGCGTCGATCACAGCTTGCTTGGCGGCTGCGGCTTCGCGCTGCGCGTCAATATCGGCGGCATTGGCTGCGGATGCCTTGGCCTCGGCGTCACGGCGCAGGCGGTTGGTTTCTTCCCATGCCTTGCGCTCGGCTTCGGCCTGTTCTGCGGCCAGCTTTTGCTTGAACGTGTTGACCGTCGAAACTAGGCACCCTTCGATGCGCTTGGCGTCCTCAATGGTTGGCTTCCAGCGGTTGCGCTCGGCAACAAGGGCGTCATTTAGCGGCTTGGTTGCGTCTTTCTGTCCTGCCTCAAGGTCAAGGCGGCACTGGCGCATAGCTTTGCGCAGCGCATCCACATCGTTCATTTGGGTTTCGTTTTCGACGGGGGTTCCGTCTGTCCAGTTCTCGGACTCCTCGCGGTCTGTCGTGTAACTTCCTGTGATTGTGTCAATCGGATCTGGGGGCGAATTATGCCCGATGCCGGGGGTGTCGGTGTTCATGGTGTTCCCTCCGCATTTTCGGGGATTTCGTCACCGTCCAGATCGGCGTTCGGCTTCGCGTTGCCATCGACCGTTAGTTGGAGCGCCTTCATGGCGGCGTCGAACTTGATGGCGGGGAACTGTTGCAGCGTGTCTGCGCCGTAGCGTTCCAGCACCTTGCCTTCGTTCACGCCTGCGCTTTCGATCATGTCGCGCAGCTTGGTGAACTGTTCTGGCGTGACCGTGCGCGGCTTGATTGCGTCCTCTGCATCCTGCGCCTCGATTGCGTGAAGGTCGCCCTTGTGCCAAAGATCAAGCGCAGCACCAAAGCGCATTGCCGCGTTGCGCAGGGCGTCACCGATGCGCTCTTTGACCGCGTTTCCGCCTGTCTTGCCGTCTGCATCGCCGTAGCCAAGGCGCGTCACGCCGCAGACGGTTAACTTGATCCACATTCCGCCTGTCTGGTCAAGCATGGGCTGGCCGCGCTCGTCTACTGCTACTGGCTCCCAGTTCCATTCGGGGTCGCAATCAAGCAGACGGTCGGTCAGTGCGGCGTGGCCCACATAATCCAGATGCACAACATCCTTGTGGTGCCATGCGCCGCACAATTCGCAACGGATGCCCAGCTTGAAGTTTGCCTTAACATCGTCGGTCTGCTTGCGTGTCGGCTTCGGCAGCTTTGAAATCTGGTTGGGCGCAAATGGTTCGCGCAGAAGGGCCAGCCCAGACACGGTGGCGGGTTCTGTCTTGGTCACGGCGTTCATGCTGTTGTCCTTTCGGCGTATGTGTTGGGGAACGTGTCGCGCTGCCATTGCTTATGGCGCAGGCTTTCGACCCGGCGTTGAAGCGCGCGCAGTTCGCCGTATTCGGCAAGGCTCACGTCTGCGTTGTCTGCCGCTGCCCCGATGGCGCTTTGAAGGTCACGCGATAGGGCGTCAATGTTGTCGCGGTATGCCATCAGATCCACCCCCAAACATGATTGGCCAAGGTCAGGAAGGCGACCGCAACCACAAACATCGTGATGCCGGACATTGCGCGGCGGGTGCGTTGTTGGCGGCGTGTCGGGTATGCCCAAGGGCCGTGTGACTGTTTCATTGCGTGTTTTCCTCGTTGAATTGTTCAAGCGCCTCTGCGGTGCGAACTTCGCGCTGACGCTGTTCCTCGATGTAGTCGCGCAGCATGTCGTCAATCGCGCCGTTGGGCTGCGGAAAGGGGCGGGGCGGGAATACCGCGTTGAACATGCGCCGGATCATGCGTCACCTCTTGCGTTTTCAATCTGGTATTCTGCGCTTTGCTGCCAGCCCTCGGCCAGCGTCTCAGCCATTGCCCGCACAGACTCACATGCGGCCAATGAACCTTCCAGTTCGTCAAGGTCACGCACATAGAACGCCCCGGCCTTCAGGATGAACTCGGCAAGCTGGCCAAGGTCGCTGTCGCCTTCATGCTTTGCAAGCGCTTCAAGCAGCCGCGTTGTGGTCGCCTTGCGTTGGCCATTCGCGGCCAAGTCTGCGGCGGTCAGCACCGGGTCGCACTTGCGAAACGCGCTGATCGGGAATGTGTCGTCGTTTAGGCTGATGTTCATTTCAGTTCCTCCGTTATTCGTTTCCCCTTTCTTGCATGGCGTGGCCACACAGTCAAGCGGTTAATTCAGAATTATTCGCGCCATAAATTACCTTGACCCGCGCAACGTGGCCACATAGTATGCGGATATGGCAAAAAACAAATTTATGAAGGTCAGAGTGACCGAGGAAGAACAAGCCGAGTGGGTGCAAGTTTGCGCTGATGCCGGTGAAGATTTTTCCGCCGTGGTTCGTGGGGCTATCAAACGCCTTGCGGGCAAAGTGAAACGCGAAGCAAAGGGGGGTAAGACATGACTGACACCAGCCGCAACATTCTAAAGCGACTTGGATCAACACCGTTCCCTGACAGGCTCCAACAGATTGCGGACGATGCCGCCAGCCACATCGACGCACAAGCAGCCACGATCAAGGCGCTGATGGAGGCGTTGTCACAATGTGCGGCACCATGTGGGAACTGGAACATGCAAGACCTGGTTGACATTGCGACCGCCGCCCTAGCCGCAGCAAAGGAGCCAACATGACTGGACCACAGCACACCGTCCTTGCGCATCTATCCGACAGCGAAGCCCGGCTTGGCGCGGATCTGACAAGCAACGCCAACACGCTCCGCAACCTGCAAAAGGCGGGCTTTGTACGCATGGCGAAAGACGTTGGACCGCTGCTGGTCTGCATGTGGGAAATCACGCCACAGGGCTTAATGGCTTTGGAGGGGAAGCTGTGACCGAACTTGGCCGATCATCCGAGCCATTCAATCCCGTGCTATCAGTCAATGGCCGAGATATAGAGAACCTTGCAGCGCGCCACGAACGGCTTGTGCTGGCAGCACAGCGCGCGCCACACGGCAACAAGCTGAGATTGCAGCAGATGGCCCGTGCGGCCTGTCTTGAGCGCCTGCGGGCAGAATTGGACGCGATATGACCAGCCCCATTATTCGCGAAGTAACGATTGGCAATTGCAGATTAATCCAAGGAGATTGCTTGCAGATCATGCCTTTGCTGGGGAAGGTGGATGCGGTTGTGACTGACCCCCCTTATGGGATTGATTACAACCCGACAAGATCACAGTCCAGCGCTGCTAGTGGCAGCAGGAAAACAGCGAAAAAGGTTAAGGGCGACGATAAGCCATTTGATCCTACGCCATTCCTTATCGCTGACAAGTGGCTGTTTTGGGGAGGCAACAACTTTTCACATAAGCTACCAGGCGCGGCTGGTTGGCTTGCATGGGATAAGCGTGACAGCGGGACATTGTTCAGAGGTTTCATGGCATCTGATTTTGAGTTAGCCGCTTCTAATGTGGTGGGCCGCACACAGGTCATTTCGCATAAATGGTGCGGGCATCTTCGGGACTCAGAACGCGGCGTTTTCGTTCACCCCACGCAAAAGCCTGTTGCCGTCATGGAATGGTGCCTTGGCTTCCTACCCGACGCCCAAACCATCCTCGACCCCTTCATGGGCAGCGGAACGACAGGCGTTGCCTGCGTAAACCTTGCCCGCAGCTTTATCGGAATCGAGCAAGACCCTGATTATTTCGACATTTGTGTTAAGCGGATCACCGACGCGCACCGGCAAGCGGATCTATTCGTTGAAAAGCCCGCGCCGGTTGCGCCCGTTCAAGAGGGGTTTGACCTGTGAAGATTGACGCAATCGAGGCGCTGGCAAACGCTGCAATCGGCTTTGCTGTATCATGGGCGGCAACAGCCCTTGTTCTGGGCTATACGGCAACGCAGTCGGCGGCTATCACCGGCATGTTCTTTGCCCTGTCATTCTGCCGGGCTTGGGTCTTGCGGTCGCTATTCAGGGGGCACCATGCGCGGTCAGTACAAAAACAAAAGAGATAAAAACGAAGCCGATATCTTTGCCGAACTTCGGGCGCATGGATTATCCGTCTATGCGATGGATCAGCCAGCAGACGCGCTGGTTGGCTATCGTGGTCGAAGTTACCTTGTCGAGGTGAAGATGCCCTTGGGCAAGCTGACCCAGCCGCAGGAGACGTTCGTGGAAGGCTGGCGGGGTGATTATACGATACTTCGCAGCGTTGAGGATGCGACCGCATTTGCTAAGTCTGTGCGTAAATGCACATAGGTCTGTGCAAATATGCACGGTTGATTTGCTGAGATAAAAAGCCTAGAAAGAAAAGCGGCGGCGCGATCATGCAAGATCAAGCGCCGCCTTGGATGCCACGAAACTTTTGCAGGGTTTCAACGTAGCATCGACGCAAAATATACCCACTTTGGGGCGCATTTGCAAGAACTCCCTGCTGACTTTTGACACCTTCAAAGCAAGGTGATGTAGTTTCGCCCTATGCACTCAAAGCAATGGGCTGGATGATCGGGCCTCTTTTGCCGCTGTGACCTACGGGGCGCTGCGCGGACTTTCCGGGCCTTTCAGCTTTGCGCATGTGCGGGCTGTCGAGATACGCGACTAGATACGGTGTTAGGCGTCCACTGCATAGTGTGGGACCGGCAGACTGGCCCACTGATGAAACGGGCATCGCGTTGATACGGTCACTCAAAAGCATGTTGGCAAGGCCGCTTCGGTTTAAGGTAACTACGGTTACTACCGGCCATAGCGGAAAGCGGAACTGTGTCTAAAGCAAAGTAATGTTACAGAAAGAAGTGATTGACGAAAAACGCCGCACCTGTTGACATAGGCGCGGCGTTAGCGTTTTGTGGCCATGCTAACAACTCACAAGGATGATAATATCATGGAAATTAAAAAAGTAAACGTAACGCCCGCAATGGCTGCGAAATGGATAGCAGGCAGCAATGATAGCAATCGCAGGCTGGCAGAAAAAACTGTCTCAAAATATGCTGACGATATGGCAAGCGGCAACTGGCGTGATACACATCAGAACGCAATAGCATTTTATAAATGCGGCGACCTGGCAGACGGCCAGCACCGACTTGCTGCGGTGGTCATGTCGGGGAAGTCGGTGGAAATGATTGTTGCGACTGGTCTGGACCGTGCAGATGGTGCGGCGATTGACCAAGGGCGTCCGAGGTCGGCGGCGGATGCCTTGCGTCTTGGCGGGTTAGTGGACAGTAGCAAGTATCTAACGGCAAAAGTTGCGATTGCAAAGCTGCTGAGACTTATTGAAACAGGCAATCAAGGCATTCTTAGCATTGCCGGAACAGCCGATATACTGGGCGCAATCAGCGCTGGGGTTGACTTCGCTATGATTCATAGCAACAGCGCGCAGCCGGGGATCGGGACGGCCCCTGTACGCGCAGCACTTACGACTGCATATTACTGCGTACCCGAAGAAACAGCAGAACGATTTGCGCGTGTTTTGGTTTCTGGAATGGCCGAATCTCCTCTTGACGTGTCTGTAATTCGGCTGCGCAATTGGCTTCTGCAAAATAGAGGCTCCTCGCAGCGTCTGCGGAATGAAGCATATAAGACCGTTTTGCGGGTTCTGAGCGCGTATGTTGACGGCGAAACGCTTGGCATTATCCGCAAGACGGATCGGCTTTATTACAAGATTGGAATTTTTGATGGTGAGTGAAAACCGCAAACATCTGCGCGTTGCTTTGTCAGCGGGGGATTATGAAAAATTCCTTGCCGCCAAGGCAAAGGCGGAAAACACAACGCAGGTCATAATGACAGACCCGCAATATGCCATAAGCCTCATTAGGTGGGCAGTGCGAGAATCAGATGCTTGAGACGCCAGCCGAGATACTAGGCCATCAAGCATCGTCGGACGCCGTGCGGGGTTTCATCGCATGGCGTAAGGCCACAAAGAAGCCGTTGACCGAGCGCGCGGCGCTACTCATAGCAAAGAGCCTGCGCGAAATCACAGGCGCGGGCGGTGACGCTGACAACGCGCTTGATCTTGCGCAAGAGCATGGCTGGCAGACAGTCAAGCCGGATTGGTATTGGAGAGTTAAGAATGGGAACGGAAATCACAACGCGAAAGCTGTCAGCACCGACGCCGCAAGTCGCCAGATCACTTTCGCAGGACGAGCTAGAAGAACACCGGGGGCAGATTGCTTTTGAGGTCGAAGTCGTCCTTGACGGATACTGGGATAAACGGCCATCCGATGCGGTTAAAGCGGGCATCCTGGCCGACTGGGCGGACACCCTTGAGGACTGGACGCAGGAACAGATCCTTTATGGCTTGCGCAAGTGGCGCGATGATAACCCAAGCAAGAAGCCAAACCCGTCTCATGTTCTCGGCATCTTGAAAACGCTTCGCGGCAAGGCCGAGGCCAAACGTGCGGCAATCTCGGCCCCGGCGCGGGAGCCAGAACCACATCTGACCGCCGAAGAACGCGAGGCATCCCGCAAGCGTGTCGCGGATCTGGTCGCAAATGCGGGGTTCGCTAAGCGGATTAACGGTTGACTACCCGTGGCCACGCTGTTAGGTTGTATTCAACGAGGCCGCGATAGGCCGGACACAAGGGAGATAGAACGATGCAATTTATTATTGGGGCCGCATTCCTCGCGGCATGTCTGGCACATATCAGAACCTGCTTATCATCGGGCATGTGGGGCTACCTGATTGCTGGGGCGATATTGTTCCAGATTGGGATGACGGTCTGGCTTGGGTCGGGTCACTGACCCACTACGCCAAGGAGGAAATGAACATGACTGACAAGGAAGCAGCGGACGCCGCGCAGATACGGCAGTGCAGGCGCATGATCGAGGCCGGGGCGAACCCCCAAGACATGCGCGACATTGGATTCGAGCAAGAGCATATCGACGCGGCGATTGCGGAGATGGGGGCGGAATCATGACCTGCGTTATGCAAATACAAGCCGAGGTATGCCGCCGCCACGGCCTGACGCAATGCCAGCTTGTCGGGAAGAATCGCTACGCCGAATATGTGAGGGCGAGGTTCTTGGCCATGTCCATCGCAAACGACCTGCTTGATAAGCCATCCTACGCAATGCTTGGCCTGGTGTTCGGCGGGCGCGACCACACGACGACCGCGAACGCAATCCGGCGCGTTGACGAATGGCGGCGCGATCCGGCGTTTGACCTGGAATATCACGAATTGCGGTCCAGCATCGAGGCGCGAATAACGCCGATGTTCCGGCACCGTGAGTTTAAAACATGCCGCAAGGGAGGCGCGTAATGAATGGCGAATGGCAACTGATAGAGACAGCGAAACCTAAGCGCGGCCAGCGTGTGCTGACATGCTGGACCGGTTCGGAAAGGCAAAACCAGGTTATTCTCATTAACGAATATAACCCACAGCCGAGGGAATTAGGTTCGTTTGATTGGTGGCATTCAAAGCCGCTCCAAGTGCCGACCTACTGGATGCCGCTACCCGAAGCCCCATCGACAAAGGAAACGACATGACACTTATGATCAGACACAGAACAGAACTAGCCGACGCCAAGGCTCGCAACAGCGTACCGCAGCAGATGCCCGCCGTGATCAGCAAAGCCCCGGCGAACGAATCCGCGCTTGGGCTGGCAATGCTAAAACTGGCCCGCAAGGAAGGCCACAGGGCAAGGGTGCCGGGTTCATGGGATGATAAGACCCACGGGCGCAACGGCCAGGAAGCCAAGGACGTGACCGAATCCATGTTCAAGTTCATGGCAGACTGGATCGTACCGGTTGATATCGCGGCGAAGGTATCGGCGGATCTGGGCCGTGAGGTGAAGGTGCAGCTTATCAACAACCGGCTTCATAGCAATAAATCGGGCCGGTTCGCGTCAAAGCAAAAGACGAAGCGCACACGGTTTTGGAGGCTGGCGAAATGAGTGATATGCGTGATAATCTGATAGGCATGATGGCGGAATACTTGCCACACCCAAGCGATGATGAATATGCGGACGCAGCAGACGCGATCCTTGCCGCACTGCCGGATATGGTGAAGCCGCTGGTGTGGCGTGGGGAGCACTACGCTTACTGCACTTTACCATTTTGTCAGTACCAAATACGAGAAGCAGAATGTGGTTTCTATGTGCAGGCCGATGGCTATGCCTCTGCCTGTATTGCGTCAGAACTTGAATCTGTAGAAGCCGCCAAAGCCGCAGCCCAAGCGCACTACGTCGCCGCCATCATGCAGGCGTTCGGTGTGGTGATCGACGGGGGCAAGCCATGACCGATGCAAAAGACGGCCAGATACGCGATGCCGTAGCGCGGCTGACGTGGGGATACCAGTCGGTTGCCACATGCCTTGCGGACGGCGTTCCCGCCTCGGCTGTACGGGCGGCGCTGGTTGAACTGGGCCGAGATCCAGACGCGGAAATGAAAACGGAGGTCAAAGATGATTGAGTTTATTCAGGGCGCTTATTTGGCGATCACTTTGGCGGTTTTTATTTTCACGGTTTGCACCGCTGATCGTCCCTACGGGAGGGGCGTAGAGGACGGGGTAAACTGGGGTTGCGCTTTCTTTGTCGCAATGACTTGGCCGGTTTTGCTGGTGTTGCTGGGGGCTATTTTGGTTGCGGAAATGAAAACGGAGGACGCAAAATGACTGACCGCAAGCAGGCGCTTGAGGCGCTACGGGATAAGGTGAAGGCGGGGAAATTCCGGCCAACTTGGTCAGAACTTAATAACGCTGGAATTGCGATGAATTCACATGGGCAAAACCGTGCCGGGTTCGCTTGGGACGCCTATAACGGTTCACTGGACGCAGCCAAGGCGCTGCACGACGCGGTTCTGCCGGTGTGGCGCGTGTCTCACGCGTGGGGCAGCGGCGATAAATGGGTCTGGAACCTCACTAAATCTAATCCGGACCAGCCTGATTATTCTGCGGGGGAGTGCGAAAACCCCGCCCGCGCATGGATTCTGG
>Ga0208134_1001703_pt1 | contig 12413 bp, 19 predicted proteins | sample VirMetDEL_Mar_31_FD_184515 | JGI IMG/M metagenome (GOLD analysis project Ga0208134, IMG submission 184515) | Aqueous microbial communities from the Delaware River and Bay under freshwater to marine salinity gradient to study organic matter... | ecosystem: Environmental > Aquatic > Marine >... | reverse complement strand
CTCTGCTTCATCTGATTCTTGTGTTTCAAGCGGGTTTACGTCGTCTTGGTTGTAGGCATCCATAACTTCGTATGTTTTACCTGAACTAAAGTACTTTTCGGCTTCTTCAGGACTCATTTTCGATCTCTAAAGGGGCTTCTTTTACTGATTCTGCGTAAACATCGACAATTTCGTTCAAATCCATGCCTGATTGTCTAAATCGGGACATGATTTCGGCCGGAGAAGCGCTTTTTTGCGTCTCATTGTTGATATTTATCTCGGCCCGGGTCGCTGGTTTGCCAAATCCGTACTCTAACATCAATTTTGCTGCGGTTATGCGGATCGTATGAGCGGGTGTTTCTGCATATTCCACTCCCCTTTCGCCATCTGCACGGTTTCTGCGGACAGTTTGGTTCGCTTTTAATCCTTCACGCAATGCAACCATTGCTGCATCAAAATCATCATCGTGAATGAACTTGTGAACATCTTCTCTCAATCTTGTTACTTGTTGACTAGGCATAAATTTTTTCTGATATGGGTTCCCTTTTGTATAACAGAGTACCTTTTTGGTACCCCCCGCACCACCGGATGGGGGGTGGGTATTTTTGCCTGTTTTAAAATGCTAAAACGGGATTCTAACCCTAAAACACTAAGATCTACTTAATAAACTTCTCATGTGCCTGATAGATCATGCCTTCAAAAAGATAGTTTTTTATTTCTGTGATTGATAGGCGACTGCGAGTGGTAGTGATAGTGGTACCGCACGGGAGGTGGGGGTACTCTGCTATAGCTTACAACGACAGTTGTCACTTCGATGATAGTTACAAACTCGATACACTTGGGTAGATGTCACTAGCTAAAGGCTTGCGAGTCAAGGACTTGGGTCGAGTAGCACACAAGATTCGGAATCTTGTTTTGGGTCTCGGGTCGTGGGTTTTGGGTCGACGGCGTCCCTTACCCTACAGGTATCTGCGACACATAATATGTAGCAGTGGAGGTTTTAGTCAATGGAGCGAGCTCGCTCGTGACCACTTTGAAGGAGAGATTGCACGCCAGGATTGGGTGAGGCGCCAGCTGTCGACGCTTTAGCGGCGTTAACAGCGAATGGGGCGTGCAATCTCGACGCTGTATCTGCCGAAGGCGAGCATGTGACTCGGGACAAAAAAAGACCTCGCTACCGTGATAGTAACGAGGTCGTTTGGGGGTTAATTGAAAAGATTTCTAACAAATCTTCTGTATCTGCCAAATTCAGACAGGTCGTACTTGAATACTTTCCACCAAACAATGATGGAGTGAATATAATATTTAATTTTCATAGTAGAGAGAGAGAGAGAGAGAGATGGGTTATTCCCACCATAGTTCTTGATGACAATGTGGACAGCAAGGTTTAGGTTTTCTCACCATTCCTTTACCTACTTTCCATGTCCAACCTAGTTTACCGATGTGTTCAGGTGTCATGTCGCTGAAGAAGGAGAAGTCAGGTTCTTTTGTTGCTTCATCTAGGAGATCACCTAGAGATGTTGTGAGTTCGTTTTCATATTCTTGATCGATTTTATACAAGTTATGCGTGATTATGTGCTCAATGTTTAAATTGTCGGGTGGGTCGAATGCTTTGTTGTCGCATATGAATACTTTTCCGTACAATATTTCGTTATCCCTGTCGTAGTGACCGTTTTTGACACGGTTGATGAGAATCCATATGGCGTTCCATCCTTGAACGAGGCGATGGCTTGATGGGCGATCTTCAATGGAGACACCGTCTTGCTTACAGGCAATGCGATACTCTGCTATTTGTCGAAGTATTTGGTATTTTGTCATGATAGTATTAATCGTCGTTGTTGTCGCCGAATGCGTTAGGAGTACCGAATGCATCAGTCATGTCTTCGGGTAGATGATCACGCATTATGATTTCAATCCAATCGGGGTAGTCACAATTGCTGAATTCTGCTGTTGTGTAACAAGCTACAAATTCATCTAGTTGATTGAGTGCTTGTTTTTTACCGTAGTCGGAGAAACCATTGGCATCACAGAGTTGGAGCATGATGAAGAGCTTAACATTGGTTATTTTGTTAAGTAGTTTAAGACGGGCTTTGTTACCCATCTTGTCGAACTGTTGAAGTCTGCCATGATAGCGAACTGCGTTAACGATGTCGTCATCTTTGTCGAATCCGTTGGCTACGAGAATATCGGCTGATACTTCTTCGTGACCACGGAACCACGGAGAACCTTCAGGATTCCAAGTTTCTACTTTGCCAAGGTCGTGAGCAAAGCATGCTGTACTAAGTTGATTGAATTCTGAATTTGTTAGGTTTAATTTTGAGTTGAGTATACTTGCGTGGTAAGCAACACGGAATGTGTGAGTGTATGTGTTACAGTTATGGAAGATATGTTTTGGTGTCATACTTTGCATATCTTTTTTGCGTTCTTCGGTTAAGGTTTGTGCAATTTCTAGTTGTGTCATGATAGTAGTAGTAATAGTGGAGAGAAGAAGCAGACAGAGGATTGGACTCTGCCTGCTTGCTCAGGTGTGTGGTTAGGAGGCTTGTGTGACTGCGTTGAATAAGCTGTCGCCTACGGGGGCTTTGGTTACTTCAACTGTGAAGTGTTCACCGATGCAGTCACTTAAGCCGTTGATTACATGGGCGAAGGAGTCTGCTTTGTTCATGCCTGAAGGTTTTGTGATGTTGAAAACCTTGAGCCATTTTCCGATTACCCAACCTTGTTCGGTTGATGTTTTGGAGAACATTTCGCTTGCGATGCCTTCACGCCCGTTTTGCTTGAAGGTGAGGCGTATTTCGGATGGCTTGTCGATTACACGAAGAAGTTCCATTTCTTGCGTGCCGACTTCTAGTGGGTTGCTACCGATGAATTCATCGAAATCGAAGCTGTCGTCATTAGAGTTATTGTTGTCGTCGAACATTGTGTTGTCGTTTTCGTTCATAGTATAATGTGAATCGAGAGAGATTTAATTAGGTTAGTGTTAAGCAGGGTATCGTCGATAGGTCGGATGCCCCTGTCTCTCGGTTCACTTTATAAAATTCACAAATCAAATGGACTGCTCGCAGTTCGTTTACCGTTTTCCAAATGAGCACAACAAAACTAAAAACCAACGAGCAACGCTCGTCACTTCCTTGTATTGGATTTAATACATACGAGCATAGCTCGTCACTTATTTGTATTTGTAACGCTTTAATTAGTGGACTGTATGATAGTAAGCTAGCCATATTGACTCGGGTTAAAAAGAGAGCCCTGCCAGTAGTAACCATCTACTGACAAGGCTCGGGCTTTGTATGCTATCGACTGAACAACTGATCTATTATTGGACTAATAGAACGAAAGGTTTCCATGAAGTTGTTGTGTGTTTCTTTGTTGGGCGTGTTACCGCTGTACTCATATGCTCGTTTACCCTCGCGTGGATATTCAATGATTTGAGCATAGTCTGACCATCCGTAATTCATATGTGAGCTCATGGTTACTGAATGAGTGTAACGGTATATAGTTGAGTCACCTCGTTTGGATATGGTGATAGCGTTTTCTGGTAGTTCAAAGGATCGGAGTGATGCTTTGACTAGGTTGAGATTATATTGCGACACAACGGGGTTAGATTTAACTCCTTTGTGACTTTTTATATAGACTGGTACTGATGTGTTCATGATACTGATTGAATGTATTTGTTAATGTGTTTGATGAATGACTTGTCGTCTGCGTCACGGTAGTTAGGTGCTAGTGCTTTGATTAGTGGATACTTTTTATTAAGCAGTGTTGTTTCTGTTTTGATGAAGTCGTAAGACTTATCTACAAGACTGAGTATTTTACATGCATTGATTACTTGTGAGTAGTTAATGATGTCTTTATCTTTTGATCGTGTATTATGAACGACTTCGGCAAGGTAGGATACATTGGGGTCTGCTTTAGTTTGTTTAAGGCATGCAGCTTTAGTGCTCTCCCATTCATTCCAGTCTTTGATACTGTTAAGATCTAGAATCATTTGATTCTGTTTCTTGTTAGCTTTTGCCCAGGCTTGATAGAGGTTGTTGAGGTGTACATCTAGTGTAATCCACTCATCATTTAGCTTTGATACAAAATGTTTTTTGACACCGTTAATAGCTGGTATTTTTCCGTTGTTAAGTGTGCCAATTGCATCTCGTATAAGTCCTAGATTATCTAGAGCATCAACATGTTTGTCCCAGTCGAAGCGATCGAGTGGTACATAGATATATTTGTCTATTGTTTCACATTTGATAGGCTCGCTTTCTTTACTTAATCGTTCGCTTTTTAGATGAGCTGGAGCTAGTTGACATACATTGATACGAACTGATTTCTTTTTTGTTCCGTTAGGATTTGCGATGATAGTTCGTTTCGCAGGCATGGGCTTAACTTGATCAAGGTTTATATAATCTTGTGGTGTAAGCTTGGGTTCTAGTTCATTAAGTTCAGCTTTAGGGATAACAAAGTATGTCATATCTACATTGTTATCTTTGCTTTGTAATGTTTTGATTCTTCTTGTTGCATTAGTTTGTGTGAATGCTGATTCGTCATGCACGCAGAAGGTTGTGTTTTTAGTTAATGCTGTTGAGTAGACATCGTTATTTCTTTTATTTCTTAGTATTTTATTACCTGAACGCCAGTTTGATTGCAGACAATGTGATATGGTTTGGCTTTTACCAAAGTTAATTGTTTTGATTAATTTGTGACCCTGCCATGTAGCTGAGGTTTGTACTTTGGATAGCAAGTTATTTTGTAATATATTGTCGTATTTAGAGGCTTCGAGGCTTGCTTGAATACGAGTGCTGCAATGCTTAATTGACTGGGTTAGGTTGTTGCTAAGATCGCAGATAACATTGTGAGCTATTGCTGTTAAGCCGTCTATTGTGCGTTGGCTGTATTCAAGAGTTTCACGATTGGCAGCTATGTCTAAGCAACCAAGTGGTGCGTTAACAATTATAGTATCTGATGATAGTAGGAGTTGAGCGCTTGAAGGTAGCTGATCTACATCTACTGGATAGAGGATGTTACCCATGAACACTTTTGCTTTTTGATGGTAGCTGTATGTTTTATTGATTATTGAATAGTCATCTGCTTGTTCGAGATACTTTGGTTGTTCAATATCGATATTGATTGTTGGCTGAAGCTTCCAGTATTTGAAGAAGTCTCTAGCTTTGTGTGTGCATGTATCGATGTCTGCTTTGCGAATAGGTACTTGGATTTCTACACCAGTTTTGATGTTAGATTTATTAACTACTTGATTAACAATGCTGATTGTACCGCGTTTTGATTCATCAATGCGAGCGAGCCAGGTAGTGATATACATGCGTTGGTAGCTGATGATTGTGAATGTGTCACCGTATGCGAATCCTGCTTTGGATCCGATACCTAGACAGCCAGTGTAATCATTGCTGTTACGCTTGGTTGAATTACCGTATTTGATATATGTATTGATAACTTCTTCATCGGACATACCTTTACCGTAGTCACGGAATGATAGTGTTGGTTGGAATGCGTTGGGTATGGTTACATTGATTGGACCGGTATAGCCTGCTTCTTTGTTAGCATCCATTGCATTGGTTGAATATTCGCGAATGACTGCGAGTAGTTTATCTGAATAGATTTGAGATCTGAGTATACCCATGATGTGGGATAGATCGTTGTCGTTAATGCCGAAGTCCGCAGCTTTATCGATGTTAGTTGCGAGAGTATTTTTGTTAGTTGATAGCTTCATATTATTATTTGGTTATTAGTTTTGGTGTGTGGTTATAGTTCGATGTGCCATTGAATCATTAGATATTCAGCAGCATCTTCATCTTGATTGATTGCATAGCTGATTGCATCTTTTAGATTAGTTAGATGTTTTTTATAACCAGCTTCTTTTGCTATTTTTCTTATGTCGTTTGTAATGGTTGCTCTCCATTGAGCATCACAAGTACTAAATAAGTATTTATATATTTGTTTTTCTTTGTTCATGATAGATAAAATTGAGCAGTTATTGCGACATGCTCAGGTCGTTGGTGTGTGGATAGATTTTAGTCTGTGTATTCTACGCTGATGTCGTAGTCCATGTAGTCATCGTTGAACTGATGACCGATGCGATATTCAGGTCGTGATTCACCTAAGCTGATGATGTCTGACATTGTTGTGCCTGGGAATTCTGATTGTATGCAATCGAGGCTAACAGTGCTGTTAGCATTGCATTCATCGTATATGAATTCGAACAGATCGTGGTCGTTATCGTTGTAGCTGCCGGATGTGTATTCCAGAACCTGTCTGTCTGTGCATTCTTCAATGACTTTGTATTTACATACACGAAGCTTTTCGTAGTTTGAGCAGCTTGGTACAGATACAATGTTCTTTGGATTGAACTCGACAATCATTAGCTTGCCGTCGGATCCGCCCCAGTTGTCAGCATATTTATGTGAGCCGATATGGAATCCGTATGAGCAACCGTGATTGACATCGTCGTCTACATCACGGCGTGACATTTTGTGCTTAGCACCAGGTGAGTTGTCGAAGTTACCAGAGAACTTATCTTTGTAATCATCGCGTACACCTTTGTAACCACGGCAGTTACCTTCAGGTGTAATGAGGATGTCAGTACGAGCAATGAATGGATAGGATTGCTCACGGCTTTTCATTGATGGGTTGGACAGTAGCTTTTCTGTGAACTTCATCCATCCAGTTAGGTTGGTGAATCCTGATTCAAGCATGTGCGTTAGCTTTGATACGATAGCACCGTTTATTTCTTCATCATCGAAGAATACTTTGTTACCTGTGATAGTAACGCGACCCTCGGTCATTGTTTTGATTGCTGCTACTTCATCGAGTAATTCGTATGTAAGCTCTGCATCGTTAGCTTTGACTGCATCAAGGATAGAACGGTAGTTAGCACGGTCTGATGTGATAACATTTGGTTTACCTTTATGTAGGATCGTTATTGAGTTGTCGCCGTAAGCGAAGATTATTTCGTTATTATTTTTCATATGGTGTGATTTTTTATTTAGTTTAGTAGATAATTTGCCCAGTACATGGACGATGATTGTTGTTGTATTTGATCCCAGAACAGGTTGCGTGATACGACGGGTGCGACTTTTGCATTAGAGCTTAGTTCTAACCAGTAGTCTTCGAAGTATCTGTATTGTTTTGGACTGCATGATTTATCGACATTTTCCCAGCCGAATGCTTTGAACATGTGACGATCTATACAGATGATTTGTGCATCCATTGGTCGTACCATTTCGATAGCGAACGATGTTTTGGCTAAGCCTAATCGTTTGAGGTTGTTTGCTAGGTTGTCTCGCCAGTCTTGCCAGTTGTTTGTATCAGGCTTGAATAGCTTTTTGTTTGTTGTCCAGTGAGTGTGTAGATTATGAACACCTTCAGCTTTGTGATTGAACATACCGCCACCTGTTTGTTTAAACATATGTAGCAGTTTATTATACGGAGTAGCTGGAGTTGTATTTTTAATCTTATCGTATTGCTCACAGCTTCGAAGCCATGGTGTATGAACGGTGCAGTATGCAAATTGCCAACGGTTAAGTGCATTATGATCTGTCTTAGGCATGATAGTTTGCCAGTCTTGATTATAACGATCTATGTCGTTGGAGTCTATTGCTTCGAACCATGTTTCGATTCTACGCTGACATGCTCTTGGAATTGGAATTATATCCTGTCCAGTTTTCTGTGAGCTTGAGGAGCGTGAGTGCTTTGCTTGCTTCTGAGCCTGCTGGTTGTGTTCCGTGGATGAGTTGTCCGAAGCTTGGTCCTCGGGTGTATGCTTTGCTGTCGTCATGATCTATTTCCAATCCTTTTGTTTTTGCTTCGTCGCGACTGTACACGACTTCTGCTGATTTTAATTTATGTTGTTCTATTAGTTTGTCATGCATGCCACCACGGGATGCATTGAGTTCGAGGTTGGACGGTATGATGTCCATGTGTTTGACCCAGAGGTCTAAGCGTTTTGTATATGCGTAGAACCATGATGGTTGATACGCTTTTGCTAGGTCTAGCCAGGCTAGGAAATAGCTTTCATTAAAGAAGTCACCGCCTACATGTGCTCGCATGATAGGTCGTTGGTCGTGGTTCTTTATGTAGCGTTCATGGTGGGGTCGCAGACTTCCCATTAGCATTGTGAACATTTGCTTTCTGCTTTTCTTGCGAAGTGCAGTGAAGTTGTTCCATCGAAGCTTTCGTACATGAGTATGTCTAGCTTCTTGCATGGCAGCATAACATCTGAAGATTGTGTTTTCTCCGTCTGTTATTTTACCTGTGTTTTCATCTGCTTTGCTTAAGCATTCCAGAGCCGCAGGACACGAATGTCCCGACGGCAGGCTGAAATGGTGAACGCGAGTAGGTAGTTTTACATTACCTAAGTTCCAGCGTAGTTGCTGGGGAGTTTTATTATTTTTCATATTTTTTGTTATATCTTTCCCATCTGTGGCAGAAGCCACACATGCCTAGTTTTTCTATTAGTACATGTGAGTCTGCTGCTTGACAGATGGGGCAGATGTCGAGTTGTCCGTATTTTTGTTTTAATCGGAGTGCTTTCTCGATCTGTGCAGGTGAGTATTTATCTCGGTTGCTCAGGATTTTAAGTACGAGGTCATAAGTCAGAGGACTTATTTTAGTGAGCAAGCATTTCTGTTAGCTCGTTATCTGTTAGAGGAGTACCAGAGGATTCAGGAAGCTCTAGCAATGATTGCAGTGATTCGGGTTGGCTGTATGAACCTGTTTCGCAATGCTCATCGAAGACGCTGTGTAATTTAATACTGCGTTCTCTTAACATCGTAGGAGATTCTTTGAGGACCTCGGTGAATGCATTGAATAGTGACCAGGCGTTGCGATCTTCGAAGTCTTCATGACGAGGAGCCATGTATTCGTTGATTACTTTCTGTGCTTTGCTACCTGAGATAGCACCTTGATCAATTGCATTCCAGAGTAGCTTACCGTATCCAGATTGTGATAGTTCGGTAGCAGCGTACGCATCGTATCTGATTGCTTGAGATTTCCAATTGGATTGGATGTCTTGCATCATTGTGTCGATGCGACCAGGAAGCTTATCCATGATATGTCGTGTATGTTTATGTCCGACTTCGATATCGCCAGAGAAGGCTAGGTTGTCGCAGACCATGACGGATGAACCGGCTGCTAATGCTGCTGAGAAGCGTTGGCAGTGGCTGTTACGCAATCCGATGACATGGTTGAATGTACCGTTGCGTTCTGTATCTTTGTCTAGCTTTAGATAGCCGAACATGTCGCCATGTTTATCGATACCGTATCGTGCTTCGTTAATGGTATAATTAAGCGATTGCACTTTATTAATGACAAGATCTGTAAAGGTCTTGTGATGGATTGGATAGTGGGTATCTGTTAACCCGACTGGCGTTGATTGTGATGCGAGAGTTGAGTAGTCAACCTCGTTAGATCCATTTATATAGTAGCTCATATTTTTGGTGTGTGGTTATTTTATTGTTGTTAGTTTATCTGTGTGGTGTACCTCGAGGCACCAGCCTTGGATTGTTTTACGAGGTTGTTGGTTATTGTCTTTTGATTCTGAGGCCGTGAGACAAAGGATGTTATCCGTTAGTAGACATTTGTTTGCGAAGTGAACGGTTAAGCACTTTTTGATTTTGTTGTAGTGATAGAAGAATCGGCGATGTTTTTGGCTAGGCCGAGATAGCAATGATATTGTCTGTGACATTTTGATTTGTTGTTGTTAGATCAATGTCGTTGAAGATTGGATCAGGTGTAACCTGTGTTCCGTTGATCGATCTGATAGTATTGAGGTTAAGCATTCGATAGCCTGATTCTCCTTGGAATGTGTCGCCATCCATGCTCCACATTAGAAATACGGGGAGGAAGCTATTGCCTGCATTGGCAGGAGATTGTCCGCCTTTTAGGTGCTTAGTAACGCCTAGGCGTACATTGGCACAGCGTTCATCACCGTTCTTTTTTATCCAGCAGACAGAGAAGATCTGTCCACGCATTTTTTCTATTATTTGTAGTAGTTTTGTTCTATGCATATTTAGTTTTTGGTTATTGGTTAGTTGTTATTGGAGAACTCTTTCCAGATGGCTAGGTCGAGCTCGGCACATGTATATGGTTGACCGTCGCGTTTCTTCAGCATGGATGCAGCACCGACGAATAGTGCTTCGACTTGCACATATTGGTGTTTATTGGATGGTGTAACTTTTGGAATTTTGAACATTGGAAATTCACGGGTTAACCATTTGAGTATGTGCGTATCTAGTGTAGCGATTTCTGCCCATTTACGATTGGACATGACGAAGAAGCTTGCTGTCTTCATTCCTAGTCCAGGTATGATAGTGAAGTGGTCGCGTGGTGCATGTTCTAGGAATCTACCAGATGAGATCTTTTGATTTCCGATGGAATCTTTGCCGATGGAATCCCATGCTTTGGCGATGCGTGTATACTGACCGATCTTGAAATCTTTGAGAATACTTTTGATCTCATCGATTGGTTTGCGTATGACATCTAATGGTGAATGTTCTACGCAAAGGGCGTTGAACTTTGGTGTTATTTCTTCTGAGGATTTGCCTGGTGTACATGTTGTCCAGAGAAGGAATTCAATCAGTTCTGAAACTGATCGAGTATATTTGGTTGGTTTTTTGTAGTCGATAGTCATGATGGTGTGTGGTTAGTTTTATTCATGTTCAGGTCCTAGCCTGATGTCGAAGGTTTCACTTGTGATAGTGATCTTGCCACCGCCTGCGTTTTTGAGGCGTGCTTGAAGTATTTCTAGTTCTTCTAGTAGTTCTTTCATGATGGTGTGTGGTTATTGGTTAATGATGTAGAGGGCGAAGGCCCAGGGCATGAGGATAATGAGTAGGTCGTAGGTCATTGGTAGTATCCGTCAGGTGCCATGTAGTTATCTTGCATGTCTTCGAGGAATTGCTCGGCTATGTTATTGTCTTGGAATATAGCATCGAATTGACCAGGCTTTAGACCAGTCATGAGCCATTCGCGATCGTCTGCTGATACGGAAGGCATGGCTATTTGCATGAGCTTGCCTTGTCTGTATGCGAAGAGTTCTTCAGCAGGGACTGTTACTTCATGGTCGTGATCAAAGAATGTGTACTGATGTACTGGTAGGTATTCTTCTTTGTATTTTAATGTGTCGATATATCTCATTGGTTTATTGGTGTGTGGTTAATTTGTTGGAGTGCTGATGTAGCACCAGTGGGTGACATCTCCTGTAAGGACTCCTTGTAGTCCTCCGAATGTGTGTCCTAGGTTTCCGAAGTCTTTACTTATTTCTTTGCCGTGATAGTAGCCTGTGTGTGCAGGTTGGTTTAAGCAGTCGGCGTAGTATAGAAGGAGTTTATTTTGTTTTGGTATTTTTTTGTTAATGTGATTCCAATTGATTGTGTTGTTCATGATGGTGTGTGGTTAGTATTACTCAGGACGGCCGATAATTCTGTAGTTTAGTCGTTCGTCTGCGTCTGGGCTGAAGGATTTTATTGTTTTGTTTTTTCCGTTTTCAAGTTCGATGAGCCAGCCATTTTGGAAGCGTTCAATGAGTATTGCGTCTTTTTGGGTGTTGTAGCCGTTGTAGTAGACTTGGCAGGGGACTATGTCTCCAGGTTTTAAGTTTTTGTTGTTCATGATAGTTTTGGTGTGTGGTTGGTTTAATTGTTGATAGTATCAACGATGCAGTCCTCAGGACGAGTGATGCTGTCGCGGGGCTCGCCCGTTAGATTAGCAACGCTGACATGCAGATGTTGGACAGGGCATTCGTCGCATCGGTGATCGAAGCTGTCGAAGTGACCAAGATTTAGATCTTTCCATGTAGAATCTCCGGGGTATTTTGTTACTGCTTCTACGATCCAATGCACATTGAGAGGTATCCATGCAGATAATTTGTTATCTTTTTTACTGATACATATAGGTGCGAGTAGGATATCGCCTATGATTGGTACCATATCAAGGTGGCAGAATTTATTATTTATTGCTTCTGCGTTTATTTCTTTTTTTGGAGCTCCTAGACTGATATGGAAACTTGTGAATCCATGGAGATTTGATTTGTAGTAACCATATTTTTCGGGGTAGTTGTGTACTATTGATGTATGTTTTTGATCTTCTAAGTACTCTTCTAGTCGATAGAATTTACTGCGTAGAAGGTTCTTGAGTGGGTTCCAGCCTGGATCGATATCGAGACACATGTACGAGGATGATTTTATATTTAGATTTAGCATTTTGGTGTATTGGTTAATTACATTGTTGTTAGTCGATGAGCTGTAGGAGGTTAACCCCTTCAACCCTGTTCATAATATAAAATTCACAAATCAAACGGACTGCCTGCACCAAACATCCCAATCACCACAAACTAACTGTTGTGGGTTGGAGGATTAGTGGCAGGTCTTAGGTCTTAGGTTTTGGGCTGAGGGTCGAAGGTCGACGGTTATGCCCAATCAACGCATGAT
>Ga0208134_1001702_pt1 | contig 12418 bp, 9 predicted proteins | sample VirMetDEL_Mar_31_FD_184515 | JGI IMG/M metagenome (GOLD analysis project Ga0208134, IMG submission 184515) | Aqueous microbial communities from the Delaware River and Bay under freshwater to marine salinity gradient to study organic matter... | ecosystem: Environmental > Aquatic > Marine >... | reverse complement strand
GTTAGACAAACCTGGCGAATGCAAGAGATTAAAAAAGCATCTTATGATTGGGCAGACTATATGTTAGAAGATGATACATAAAAAAAGAGGGGGCGTTTAGCCCCCTTTTGTTTAATCAAACAATAAATCTTCGTTGTTCATTAAGTAAAGCAAAAACTTTAACTTTGCTTCACCATCCTCCCTATCTTTTAAATCTTCTATACGACCTTCATAACCAGTAAACTCCATAGCTTTTTCTTTAAATAGTTTTGACTTACTTAAAACTTTTCTTTCTAGTTCTAAAAGCTTATCAGATTTTTTAGAACTTTTACCTAGAAGATTTCTAGCTCTAGTCTTTACTTTTTGTTTTATATCTCTAAACTCTTTTATTCTATCGTTCAATGGTTTTTCAAGATACCCATTTTCAATTGCCTTACCTGCCTCAAGATTAAATACCTCTTGTACAAAATCATCTAGCCTATTCTTTAACTCTGGATTTCCTTGAAAGTCCATAGCTTGCCAAGCTTTAAGTCCGATAGAAGCAGCTATTCTTTCAGAGGGACTTGCATCTCTGTCCCCTCTTGCACCTAGTAATATACGTCCAGCATCATAGTTAGCTTGACCTCTAGTTGCACGTCTTCTTTCAGGTAACTCTGGAGTATCTATTCCAATCATATTCGGTATATTTTCTACATACTTAAATACATTGTTTACTTCTTTGTTACCCTGCCTTCGATCAGGACTTGCAAAATCTCCTGTTGCATAGGTAGCAATTGCATTATAAGGTTCTAAAAATCTTAAACTTCCAGATGCCACTCTAGAAAGACCACTAGAAAGAAGCTCATAGCTTGCCACCAAAGATTCTGAAATGTCTCCATCTAAAACTAACTTACCATAATCTTTTAATGTTTCGTAAGCCTCTCCAGTTCCTCTAAATGTTTGTCCTATCAGAGTTTGAAATATTTCTTCCTTCAAAGACTCTGGCACTGATCCATCTAAAGATCTGTGAGCAAAAGCTTGAGCTACGATTCTAGTATAGTTTAATGGTGCGTCATAAGTAACGTCCCTTCTAGACCCATCAGGTAATGGCTGAAAGTTCCAACTCTGACCATTTCTAACTCTCTCTTTTGCAGCTTCATACTCCGATGTAACTCCATCATAAGATCCTGGTCCAAATATTAAACCTACTCCAACAATACCTTTACTAAATAATAATTGTCCTTCATCATCTAAGGGATTTTCTCTTTTATAAACTTTACCAATTAAGTGCTTTCCTGCATTAAATGTTGAGTAATCTCCAACCATAGCTGTTACTGTATTAAAAAATCTACCAAAAGGGATTAAGAATCCTCCTCCTGGAGAGTTAGAAAATCTTTCTATATACTTAGCCATCTCTAGAAATGGACCACTACCTTTTTTGCTGATCCAAGAATAAGAGTACGTTTCTTTTTTAGCCCTATTTATAGCAGGTTCTTGAACCTCTTTTAAAAACTTAGGACTAAACATTTCTACATAAGCATCGTCTCTAGCCATAAACTTATTAAAACTTACACCGTAAACTTTCATTATATTTTGGTCTAAGGCACTCATGAAAGAAATCATTTTTGTAACTTCATCTTGAAGTTTTACACCAGCTGCTGCTTGAATGGCAGATATTGTTTTTTCACTAGCTTTATTTATTTTAGACTTTGGGTCTAGGTTCAACCTATTTAAAATATCTCTTGATTCTACACCACCAGATACTTCAGATAATAAATCTTCTCCTACTTCAGGTTTAAACTTTAAATAGTTTAATCCCTGTTCTATAGTAGAATCAAAATCAAGGACATTATATCCACGTCTTACAGCACCTAGTACTGATCCTTTTGCTGCTATTCCCCGACCCTGTAAACCTAAAACACCCGCTAAAACAACATCAGCTATATTATTTAGACTAGTTGTGTAAGCCCAACCTTTTATGTTTAAGCCAGTGGTACTGGGATGAGAAGTTAGTGCACGTTTCCATAACGACTGGATATATTTTACCCTGTCTGCAGGGGATGCATTTGCTTGATCTACTTGTTTACTTGATTTATGCAAGTCCAGCATATCTTCTAAAGTAATATTATCAATGTCTTTGTTTAATATATCTTGTGCAGCTTTTCTATTAAATAGAGTCTTACCTGCAAATCTAGATCTGTTTTTAAACCAATCAGATAGTTGCTCTGGTGTCTTAATATTATAAAGACCTCCGCCAGTTCCACCACCAAGTTTACCTGATTTTTTAAACTGACTTTTAAATGATTTCATTACAGAGTCTACAGAACTTTGAGGTAAGTATTTAATAGCATCACCGATAAAGTTAGACACATTATCGTCTTTACCTCTAGGGATATAAACAAATCCAGCTTCAGCTAAACTGTATATAAATCCTTTTTGGTCTAAACCTTCTTCAGGTTTACCAAATAAAAATACTGATTCAAACAGATCTTCAATACCTGCAGATTGACCAAAAAGACTTTGTTTAGTTACTGTAGTAGCAGCTTTTTCTCTTGCCGCAGACCAAGGTAAATAACTATTTATGTTCTTATCAAAATCACCAAAGAGTTTAACTAGATTTTTATCTATAGTTTTAAAATTAGTTCTCTCTATAACTTGTTCAGTTATTACTTCTCCACTTCTTCCACCAAACTTAGACATTACATCAGTATAGTTTTTAAAGTTTAGTCCCTTAGACATAGCTTTAGTGCCTGTCTTTGTTGCAGCTATAAGACCAGGTATTACTATCACACCTAATGCAGCACCTGCTGACTGAGGTAAACTTCTATGATCTTGTACACCACTACCAATTCTCAGACCTTGATAGAGCTGATCTGTACCTACCGCAACAGCTGCATCAGTGGACATACCTGCTATTATTGGCGGTAGATTCTTTTTTAGTCCTGCATTTCTAAAAGATTTTTTTAGTACTTTTCTTTCTAATTTTTTAGCTGCTTCTTTTGACATACCTCTTTTAATTGCATTTTTACCTGCCTCTTTAGCAACATGACGTAAACCCATAGTTGCACCTTTTGCAGTAGCTTTAGTAAACAGCCTACCTACACCTAAACCAAGAACTGTACTTGGGTCCCAAACACCTGCACGTACATAGTCTCTGACACCGTCAAGTGTCTCTCCCCAAGTAACATTGTCATCAAAGATACTAGGCATCTTATCCATTACTTCAAAAGATGCACCCATCAATGCTCTCTGTTGATCGTTAGCTGTAGCAAACCATGCAACATCATTACCTGTTGTAACTGTCTGACCACCTGCCAAGGATCTCATCCAGTTTTGCCACTCTTGAACAAGGTCTTTATCTGAGATGTCTCTGTCGTATTTTTCATCGAAGCTAAACTTGTTACGAGTCTCTTCACTGTAACGAGCTTTCATAATATTTCTTATACCCTCAACTAAATTAGAGTTGTTTAGTATCTCTGTTTCAGTAAGCTCACCCTGTTTAATATTATTAAGTTCGTTAAGAATACTGTAAGCTTCATAACTTTCTTGAGGTTCAATAATAGGAGTATTAGAGATTGTTTTTCCTGAGTGAAGTATACTACCTTCCCTCTCAACAGTCTTTTCTCCTACATCACTTCCTAAGTTACGTATACCTTCCATTACTCTTAGCCCCCAATAACTAGGTTAATCATTTCTCTTGTAATCATCTTAGTTTGATTACCCAACATATAAGTATCACCTTCTTTAAGTAGTCCAGATTTAATTGACCTAGCCAGTAACTCATCCCCCATTTCGTTGTCTGGAAAAGACAGTCCTGAGTTTACCATAAAATTAAATTGTTTGTAACCTGGATTTGTTTCCATAATTTGAATAGCAAGCTCTGGTCCAACTATTTGTATGGCTTTTAAATAATCTCCATCTTTTAGAGCTTTTTGTGCTTGATCTAATACCTCAGATCTTTCCTCTAACTCTATAGGAACATTACCCTCTGCTGCAGATATCTGAGCATCTAGGTTAGATTTTTCTGCAGAAATTCTGGGAGTTAATAAATTAGGAAGTAAGTCAGCAAAAGCTTTTTGTTTAGATGGATCTATTGAAGCAGGTGGCTTTTTGATACTATATGAAATACCTATATCAGATGTTTCAGGTGTATTAAGCATTTCTCTTAAAGTTAATCCACCTGTTTTATCATCAAGATCTTCTTCAGTTAAGCTAAACGCATCTTTATAAAAATCTGCTAAATCAAGATCAGGATTATTCTCAATCTCTACCCTACTTATTTCTAACTCATCTTCTGCCATCTCTGGTGTATAGGTCATATTTGAACTAGAGTATGCATCACGGTTAGCGTACACTGCCTCTTTTACACCCTTTATAGTTTCAGCAGATGCCCCACTTAGTTCACTAAGTATAGGACTATTTTCTGGTAAAATTTTTGATAGAGCTAAAAGATCAGCAGCTTTCTGTGCTGCATTTCCACTGCTTGCACTTCTATTTTTTAAGTAGGAATCAAGAGCAGATGTCTTAAAAGAAAGAAGTCTCTCTTTTCTTTTTTCTTCTTTCTCTCTATTTTCTTGCACAAGTTCGTAAGCACCTTGAAAACTAAATGCCATTATTATATCCTCGCCATTAAGCCAGTTTTTTCAGGCTTTTCTAAAACCATAGTAGGTTCTTCTGGTTCTTCCATAACCATGTCAACTGGTTCTTCTTCTTTACCATCTAACTGTTTCATCATCTCTTCAGCAGCAGCAGCATCTCGTCTGTAAGATAATGCTTTTTTACCTTCAACATCTTCAAAGCCCTCATCATATTCTACTCCTGCAGCATCAGCAAAACCTTTTATATGCTCATGAATTACAGGTGCGATAATAAGACTTACATCAATACTATGTATACCTTCCATAACAGCACTGCGAAGTATACCTTGTACTAAGGTTTGTAGGTCTAGTCCAGCCTCTAAAAAATACATTGAGTCCTCTAAAGCATCCTCTCTAGAAAGATTATCTAAGTGCATGTCTAATGCTTCTATTGGATCAACTATCTCTGGAGGTCTTTCAAAAGCCTGACTTCTAGGTTCTGCTGTCAGAGATTGACCTGGTATTGGTCTATCAGTTATCTTCATCAGTTAGACTCCTATCTTCATTATACCTTTTTAATATGTCTTCAGCAGCTTCAATACGTTTATCTATTTTAGCATATTTTTTTGATGGAATCAAGTAAGTTTCTGATACTACTTTAGTAGCATCTTTTATGTTAGATATATCCTCCAGTCTTTTTAAGACTCTGCCCTCTGTTGTATCTAACTCTTTCTTTAAAAATCCATAGTTAGCATCATAACTGGCTGTATCTTCTTTACCCTCTTGTTTAAGATAAGACTCAAAATTATCTCTTCTACGACCCGTCCATTGAGCAAAACCTAAACCACCTTTAGAACCTTTTACTAGCGGTCTTATCTCTTGCATATATTTAAATCCACCTGTCTCGTGCCAGAGATTTCCAACAAATCCTGCAGCTACTTCTGTACTCATACCATAGTCTGCTTTTAAGTCATCAATAAGTTTAAAAGAAGTTTCATACGCTTTGTCTACTGTTACACCAGAACTTTTAGAAAATACAGGTGTATCAATACCTTCAATCAACTTACTTTTTTTTGCACTAATTAAAGACTCGTTGTTATCTCTAACGTCTTTAAACCTCTTAATTAGTTTTGTATTTAAAGATGTAGCAGAATCTTCATCTTCATCTTCAATCATAGAAACATTTACAGGTGACATATACCCCCTAGATTTTCTAGCTTCTTTTGCTGCTTTTACAGCCGTAGCACCACCTTGTTGCATTTGTCGAACCAAATCTTGATATCTAGGCCCATAGTTATAACTCATATTAACATATCCTTCTAAAATTAAAAAAAAACCAACCAACAAAACTAATCTTTATGCACCAAAAAGATTAAAACCACCAGTTCCTAAGCCAGGAAATAACATAGAAAGACCAAACTTTGTTTTAGCTGCATCTTCTTTAGCATCTAACTGTAATCTAATAGACTCTAATTCTTTATCCCCAAGAATAATATCTAATGCTCTGTCTGCAGCAGACTGATTGGCTACAAAAGCATTGCTCATTATATCACGTTCTCTTTGCCATATCTCATCTAAATTCTTAGCTGATAAAGCATTTATGGTCTTAGCAAAATCCATATTACTTTCGTTTTGGGCACTTGTATTTAAAGTAGCTATGTTCTGTCTCCACTTAGCATTAGCTTGAGCTATTACTAAACCGTTTTGAGCATTAAATAAATCTCTTTGATTTTGCATCTCAGAGTTAAATTTTCTTAAAGAATTAACATTGTTTAAGTTAAACTGATCCATAGTGTTTGATTGAGAAGCATTAAACTGCGATACTATAGATGACAAGTTAGCAAAGAATTGATTTCTTTGATTTTCATTCTGAGCATTAAATTGTTCTGAAGCATTTTCAGCAGCTGCATCATTTAATATTGCAGCTATATTTTGTTGCGTCTTAAAAATTTCTGTTTGTTGATTATTACTTAAGTTAGCCATGTCCATCTGTAAAAAGTTTTGTGCATTTTGAACTTCAGCTTGCTGTAGATTACCTAGACTAGCCATGTCTAAATTAGCAACTGCAGCAGCCTCAGATAAAAGTAGTGCTTGTCTGTTACTTAAATTAGCAAGATCCATAGTATTTGCAGCTCTTGAATTTTCTAATGCAACTTGTTGTTCCGCATTAAAATTCATATTAGCTATCTCAGATATTTTTGCTGCATTTATAACCTTAGCTTGAAAGGCTTGATCAAAATCTATCTGTAAAAATTTAGCTCTTTGTTCAGCTTTAAACAAAGCTACCTGTTGTTTATTACCTGCATCAATCTGTGCAATAGGTAGTGCAGCTTCCATAGCTGCTTGAACAATAGCCTGACCTGCCATAGACGAAGCACCAAGGCCACGTTGATTCATCACTGCAGTAGCTCTACGCATAGATCCTGCAGCCCATGCAGGTGTATTACCATCATCAAACTGAGACATAAGAGTAGCTAGCTCATCTTGTACAGATGCAGCTTGTACTTCACCTGTGCCAAAAGCTTGACCTACTTGAGTTTGATCAACACCTGTTCCTTCCACTAGCTCTTTAGCACCTGGGGTAAGATCTACAGTACGAACAGGAACTCCTGCCTGTCCTGCAACATCTTGAACTGTCTGAGCTGTACCTGTCACTGGACCTAAACCTGATACGGAACTTGTATCTTGGGTTTGACCAGTAATATCTTTTGTTAGAGTACCTAAAGTTTGAGCTGTCAGATCATCAGTCTGTGTTTTTACAGATGGTTGAGTTGCAGTTGTAGAAGCAGTCTGTACATTAGGTAAGATAGGCTGACCTGCTACAGAAGTTGTACCTGCAGTAGCAGCTTCAGCAAAGGGTGCTTGTGGAACAGTCATACCTGCATCTACAGGTATAAAGTCAGATGCATTAGGTATAATACCTGAAACTCCGCCTTGGATTGGCTGCATTGTTTGAGTAACTAAATTTTGTTGCATAGCTTTAAATTGAGCTGGGCTAATACCTGCAGGTTGACCTGTTGAATCTTGACCTTCTGTATTACCCATTCCTCCAGTTGTTCCTGAAGGATTACCTTCTCTATCTGTAATATCCCAAGAAGTTCCATTCCAAGTATACTTATACCCTGTAGTTGGATCTGTAGCTGTTTCACCTACGGTAGTTCCTTGACCTAAACTAAAATAAGTTGGTATACCACCATAAGAAGGTACACCTGCGCCTCCTGCAGCTTCAAGAAGTTTTTCTTCTTGTGGATTTACATAAGCAAGTCTGTGAGGTTGTCCAGCTATATTAGCTTGATTAGGAACTGAACTAGTGTTCATATTATTCATAGTAGATCTGTACATATTCATACGAGAAGATGCACTTGGATCAGATTCTAAAAATTGTTCTAACTCGTTAGGTAGTCCTTCAAAACCTAGTAACCTTTTAGCTAGCATAGCATCTCTATCTACATCACCACCTTCAGCCATACCAAAATTACCAGCACCTAAAAAACTAGAATTGCCTTGAGTTACACCAGTTACATTTTGATCTACTGATGTGGCTTGAGTAGAAGACTTAGCAAACTTTCTAACAAATCCTGGAGGTACATACGTAATAGGTTGACCATTAAACTCAGTTACCATTATCTCTTGAGTAGTTTGCCTATTTATATACGGCTGTTGTTCATAACCCGATTGTATTTTTTGACCTGTTCCTGGGGCACTAGTAACTAAACCTTCTGGTACAGCACCTTGAGTTCCTGCATATTGCGTTTTATAAGATATTTGAGCAGGGACTGCAGATAATCCTGCAGTTTGAAGTGGTTGATTAAATGTACCAGTTACAGCAGCTTGTGGAGCTACATTACCTGGAACATAACCTGTTGTAGGAGATGTAATTGAGGTATTCATAGCTTTAACAGTTTGCGGTACATAAGTACTACCACTCTTCACTGCGTCCACGCCACCTGTAGTATCTACCCCTCCAGTTTGATAAGTAACTGGTGCAACACCTTGAACCACTGTTTGAGAAACATTAGGGTCTATTGGGGCTACTTCACCTGGACCTATATTTATTACTTCTACTGGAGGTATTGTAGAAGTAAAATTTTCTCCTGCAACCTCAGGATTAAGAGGTATTTCAAATGGATTAACAGGATCTACTGGGTCAACAGGATCAACAGGGTCCACAGGGTCAACTGGGTCAACTGGATCAACAGGATCAACAGGGTCAACAACATCGTCATCTATAACAGTTATGACAGACTTGTTTATGTTTATTAGTTCGTCAGCTAGTTGTTTAGCATTCGCTAACTCTTGCGTGTTACTACCTATTCTACCACCGACAGTTCCTATAGAATTACCTGCGCTATCAGTTAAAGTTACTGTAGAGCCTTTATCATATCTAAAAGCACCACCACCTGTATCTGCATTTATATTATCATCTGTATAACCTATGGCTTCTGTAGTATTTGCAGCAGCTTCTGCAGCAGCTTTAAAAGAATCAAACTCTAGCCCAACCATAGTGGCGTTTTGCCTTCCTCTCCAACTACCGCCTCTATCTTTAGTATCTCTTACACCATCAGTTAAATTTAATACAGTTTTAGTAGTAGTGCCGTCTTCATTAGTAACTGTTTTAACAATACCAGTAGAGTAAGTTCCTGCTGTAGCTTCATAAGTTGTACCATCAGGTGCAGTAAAAGAATCAACAACTGTTCCGTTATTTACTAAATAGTCTTCTCTTGCCATGTCTTATCCCTTTATTTACCCATTGTCATCCACACTGCACCTGCAATAAATGTCAGCAGTGCGACAGTGGCTAATTTAACTACAGTAGACCAGACAGATTTACGTGTGTCTCTCCAAGCCTCTAACAAACTTCTCATCTCTATAATATCTCTGGCTGCATCATCATCAAGTAACCCAATAGAACGCAGTGCTTCTTTAGCACCACGTCTAGCTGCGTTGTCTAGCATTTCCTCTAGATCGTCAGGGGTAAGTTTAATGTCACTCATTCACAGTCTCTACTGAGTTAGAAAGCATACTAATAAATGCTTCACGTCCTACGCTAAGTTGATTAATATTAAATTTAGCACTTGTTAATTTACGGTCTAAATCTTGAATATGATTCAACATAGTGCGTTGTTGATCCGTTAAGTCTTCTATAAAATATTCTTTATCGTTAATTGATATAGGGGTTTTTTTATCTTTTCCCATTGTACCATTCTCCTTTATGTTATGGTTTTGTAGGCCAATCATTATCTTCTAAATTAGGCCAGTTACTATGCGTTGGTAAATCACGCAACGCCTGTCTATATGTCTTCATATTATCTGCCATAGTAACATCCGACATAGCAGTCCAGTCTGTCTCAGTTAGTTTTTCGTTTCGTGTACTACGATGCCTTGCTGCAGTATTAGCATCTAACGTAGCCTGATAAGCAGCTTCGTGCTGTGCCTTGGTGGTTGTTACACCATCTTCTGTAGTATCAGCGAACATGTCACGAGCTACATACTTTTCAACCCAGTTTCCTTTACTATCTTGCTCAACGCCATCACGCACACTTGTTTGATAGCCACTAATTGTAGCAGCAGAAGATAATAACACTGGGTCTATATTCATTGCGTCACAGGCATTGCTGTTCCACACTTTAGGTAGAGACATATTTTTAAAGACTGCTCTCCACTCGCCTTGCGTTTTAACTTCGCCTGTTGTTCTTTCTCTGTACTCACCCACTAGATTGATCCTTTCTTATGAGTTTGATTATGCTGCAATTGCATAGAAAATATAAGTGTCTCCATCTGCGTTTACCCCTGAGTTAGTTTGTACAACTTGGAAACCTGCATTAGATGGGTCAATCCAATCCACATTACTAAACTGAGCATCTCCTATATCTAAAGCTAGGTAGTAGTCGTTACCTGCAGATAAACCTCTTTCAGTATCAAACACTATCCAATTATCATTAGAACCACCAGTTGCTCTTTTAATTAAAACAAACTTTGGTCCACCACTAAAACCACAATCAACAGTAGGACCACTAGAATTTCCATTTCCAGTGTAACTTCCTACCTTGGAAATTCCTTCTAAAGTAGCAAAATGATAGGATATGTAGCGTTCTCCACTAGCGTTAACTGAGTGATCAGTGCCTACAGTAAATACACTAGATGTAGGAGATGTATCATTCCATCTAGAGGCACTGTCAGCAGTTGATCCACCATCATTTAAGTTTAAATAATCTGTATTATCTCCATAGTACACAGCCCAATCATCAGCATTATCCCTATTTTTAACCCACATCATCTCAGGTGCTACACCAAGATTATGAGCTATAGTTCTTGCACTTCCTGTGCCTTTGTAAGCAACCACATCGAAAAAGCCTGGTGCACGTTTCCAAGACCAATATACACCTCCGCTTAAATTTTGACTAGACCCTGATCTATTAATTAAACCTGAATTACTATCTAAGCTTGGATTGTTTGTGCTATAAGTTCCCTCTGCGTTTGTAACTTGTGTGCGAACTTGTGCACTTCTTCCTCGCATCCGATCAACAACAAAGGCTTCACCACCACTTGAATAGTTATCAAAGTGAATAAACATATCTACTGGAAAACCTGTTGTTGTAGCCAATGCCTTATCGGCAACAGAAGAACCACCTATTTCAACATCAAAAACCTTAGTCGTATCATCTGGTGTAGCTAGTGGGCCACGTCTAATTGCCATGTATATATATTCTCTGCCATTTACATTAGCATTACCATACAACGTTGTTTTAAACCCTGTAGCGGTTAAATCCATAAGACCTATTGCACTTTCTGCATTGGGTTCATTAACATAAAGATTAACATCATTAGATACATTATCATGAGAGCCAAGCCCTCGCATACTGTCTACCAGATACCAATTGTCTGCCGAACTAATACCCCTAATAAATAAAAATTGTGGTTCAAAACCTAAGTCTATAAAAGTTGTACCTGCACCACCGTCCCCAGTATACTTACCACACTTAATAATGTCTTGATCACCATTAGGGCCAAAGCCACCATCATCATTGTTATGTGCAAAAAAATAAGCTACATAAGTATGACCATTGTAATCTATATCTGATCCTGTATCTATAGAAAATTGAGTAGCTGAAGCTGTTGTTTTACCTATTTCGTAGTTACTGTCTGTACTTACTTCACTGGTGTTGTTTAATTTTAAATGTTCTCCACTGCCAAGGCTTCTGTGATATACATACCAAGAAGCAGACTCTAAACTTTTTACCCAAACCATTCCTGGTGCTACACCAAGATTATGATTTATAGTTTGACCGTTTTCTCCTGACCCAGTATAGGTCTGTACATCAAAAAAATTTTCGGCTTTCCTAAAACTCCAAGCACAATAAGGTTTATTGCTGTAATTTACATTTTCAGCCCAACCAGTTCCCAGTGAAAAACCATTGTTGTTAAAAGCAGTTAAATCCTGACTGTTATTTGTGCCAGTTTCTGCTGAGCCATTAGTGTTTGTTCGTAAACCTGAGTTATTACCTCTAACAGTATCATATATCGTGTGAGGACCACCACCATCAGTTCGATTCTTTATCCATAACATACCACCTTCACCACTAAAATCAATTCCATTAACAATATTATTCGTGGTATTATTCCCGTTATACAAAGTAATATTGAATACCTCATCTACATCAAGCCCTGCGCCTCCTCCTGCTCCTGCAGCCCCTACTAAAAGTTTATTATTGCTTATTGTCATTATGCGAATGCCTGTCCTGCTGTAAATCCATAGTAAGTAGTACCCCCATCTATTGTCATAAACACAAATATATCCACCGCATCATTTGTTGAAGTTAGTGTAGGTGCAGTTCCTCCTGCCCAATCTACAGAATTAGGCCAAGTGATTGCTCTAGTTGAAG
>Ga0208134_1001693_pt1 | contig 12445 bp, 13 predicted proteins | sample VirMetDEL_Mar_31_FD_184515 | JGI IMG/M metagenome (GOLD analysis project Ga0208134, IMG submission 184515) | Aqueous microbial communities from the Delaware River and Bay under freshwater to marine salinity gradient to study organic matter... | ecosystem: Environmental > Aquatic > Marine >... | reverse complement strand
GGGGTTTTGTGAAAGATTATGATTAAATTCCCACTTTTATTACATTTTGGAAAGTTTTGATTTTTTAAAAATAAAAAAATATTTTCTAAAATTAAAGTTTATCAAAAAGTAATATTTTCAAAAAAGCGCATTTTGAAAGAAAAATAACCACCACACCCGACACTATACTGATTAAAAATTAATATTACTGTAATATTTATTTTTTTAATTAATCCAAACTTCTCAAATACTCTTCTATTAATCTAAACGCTTCTTCTAACTCTTTTGGTGATAATGAAGCATAATCAAAACTCTTTTTTTTATGATATATGTAACTGGCAGGCATTAAAATATAATAATAAATTAATTTTAAATAAAATTGATTTATTTTATTTTGTTAAAATCTTCCAAATAAAAATAAATGGAAAAGCAAGACAAACCCAAAGAGATTGATGTTTGCAAGGGCGGTTGTGGCGGATGTGCGGGGTGTGGTCGGTGATAATAGACGCTGGACGGCGTTTTAATTTTAGACTCATATACTATTAACATATTATTAGTTATTCTTTTTTTAAAACATCGTTTATGTTTTTTTTTATGCGATAATCCATTTTATCTTCCTGTATTTTTAATGTTTTATCTATAAAATCGTGAATAGTAGTTTGACCGTAGATATCCATTAATTTTTGTATTTTAGTACAGTCTTCACATAAATTATTCCAATACATTGTATTATATTTACACAACACACAAGTTAGCATTATAATATTACCTTAGATATTAATGCGTTTATTATATCAAAAAAAAATAAAGGAATTACTAATGAATGATGATAAATATGAAATTAGACAACACCCAAACAAGAAATTTTATATTTATAATACTATTGATTGTTGTAGTGAGTCAAAAGATATGGAGAAAAAGGTGGAAATACATAAGGTGTTGGCGGAATTGCGATATCCCGTTATTAAAACCTCATATATTACCAAAAAAAGAGTCCATTTATTCTCGGTATGAAGATATATATAATGAAATAGAAAACTTTTATAATTAATCACAAGTTCTCTCTATTCCACTAATTTCTACTTTATTAAATGTTTTATATATCTCATCTGTTTTTCTATCACATTGTAAAAATTGGTATTTTTGGTCTTTAAACATAAAATCCCAAAAATAATCAAATTCTTTAGTTTTCAAACTTGCTAACCATTCAAATCTTATCTTTTCCTTTTCTTTAATATTAGTGGTTGAAAATTGTACTAAATTTCTAATACAATCTCGGCAATTCTTTTCCACGCTCATATAATTTTGTGATACAATCATAATAGTACAATGTAAATGACGATGATTCCGAAGTAACTTAAGTAACTTCTTTTGTACGTGTTTATCTTTTAATTCACTAGCACAGTCATCTATAATTAATAAACTAAAATAATTATCATTTTTCTTTTTATCATCACCTTGTTCTTTAGTTTCTAAAATTCCGTCATATATTTCATTTAAATTTGCTATGTTTAATTCATCGTATACTTTTGAGGGATCACAATCTATTATAAATGATTTATCATAACTACTTTGCGAACTCTCTGGACACACGACGTATATACTATCATAGCAAGTTGCTTTTGAACTTCCTCCTCCAATTCTCATTTGTTTTTTCATATATGATTCTACATAATGACTTTTTCCCGAACCCGGTTTCCCTACGATTAAATACGATGTTGGAACATTACAAATTCCACAATTAACTGGTATTTTATCACTCATTACTAAATCTCTAGTTGATTTACTAACTAAAATCTCCGTATCTCCTTTCGTAACATTGATTTTCATATTATAATATAGTTAGATTTTATGCTAAACTATCATACGTCTTAAATTCTATCTCATAATATATATTACTATCACTATATTTTTCACCTCCACTATCATTTTCTAATATCAAAGTTAAATTAGATACACTATTTGCTGATACAATCTTATGTGAATTACCTACTGAGTGATTTATATGATTAATTAAGGATGATGATTTAGAAACTAAGATAGTAGAACCCGTCACTGATGATGATACAGATGATGATACACTTGCCACACTTGCGACACTCCCATATGGTGCTGATGCTACGACTGTTTGACTAGATAAATCAATAGTATAAACTATACCGGTGTCATAAAAGACCTGTACCATACCATTAAACCCTATAAGCATAGCCATAGACCGATGTCCTGTTTGAGGTAGTCCAGTATATGGTGTCGTTGTTCCGCCCCAATTCCCAGTAGTATATGAGTGGTCCATTGCGAATCCACTTTGGGGTAGTTGTACCGCAAATGTATTAGCAGAGTTAATAAGAACCGAATATGAATTATTAAATGTGGCTGCCTGTTGGTCTACATCGCTTGGGGAAGATACTTGCCCTCCAGAAGCGGTTGTTGAATTGGTATATCTCATTTGTCTATATGACCCAGTTGGTGGTTTCCATTTAACAAATAGAACATTTTGTGTGAATAATGCTCTATCCATCGCCTGATTAGTAGGAAGACCTGGGAATAACTGATTCGCACCAGTCCCTATATCGTGAATTGTAGTCGTATTACTCGTTGAATCGTGTTTATATACCTTATTCACAGTCCCATCATAATAAAAGAAATATGAAATAGTTGGGTCGCTTGGAAATAAACCAGATGCCTGATGGTCGTGTGGAACTCCAAAAAATATTGGATTTGGTTCAGGTGCGACACTTCCATATTGTGCTGATGATACAACTGTTTGACTAGATAAATCAATGGTATAAACTAAACCTGTGTCGTAAAATACTAATATCTGATTATTATTACCTGGTATCATATTTATTGACCGATGTCCTGTTTGAGGTAGTCCAGTATATGGTGTCGTAGTCCCTCCCCAACTCCCTTGATTATATTGATGGTCTGTCGCCCAACCATTATTAGGCAACCTTACTATCATTTGTGTTGATGAAATAGCAATTGCGTATGATGAATTAGCGGTCCTCGCATCGTGTTTATTATTATCAGATGGTGTAGATGTAGTACTTCCTGTATAGGTTGTTGCGTCGGTAAATTGCAGTTGCTGATAAACACCTGATGGATTCTCCCATTTAATATACATACTCCCATTTGAACTATAAACTGCTCTATCCATCGCTTGATTAGTGGGAAGATTTGGGAATAACTGATTCGCACCAGTCCCTATATCGTGAATTGTAGTCGTATTACTCGTTGAATCGTGTTTATATACCTTATTCACAGTCCCATCATAATAAAAGAAATATGAAATAGTTGGGTCGCTTGGAAATATACCAGATGCCTGATGGTCGTGTGGAACTCCAAAAAATATTGGATTTGGTTCAGGGTCAGGGTCAGGGTCAGGCGTCCCTCCACCTCCTATATGGGTGCATTCCATTTCTCTACTCTGGTCTTCTACGTCAATCTGAATTCCTGCTAAAATATTATTTTTTGCTCCACCACCATTAGAAGAAGCAGAATCTAACATTAGATTAGATACTAGATTTATTGGGGGATGGTATAGCGATAGTTGATACTGAAAAAACACATTAGTTCCATTATCTATGCCCCCATTACCTCCTTTAAATATCGTTTCCGTTGGCACTAACCCACCAACATCCTCACCATCATAAGTGTTAATTCCTAATGCTGTAAATAATCTTTGTGCTGGTTTATTGTAATTAACTCTTCCCTTAACTACATAACTATTATCAAAAACTAACTCTGTAATAGTACCAGAATCAAATTGTACTGCTGTTCTTTTACTATCTTTTAAAATAATTAAACTAATATTACTACTACCTGAGTATTGACTTGCTAGTATTTTATTTAGTATATCCTGAATACTCAAAGGGGATTCTAAATAACTAACTGGAAATTTAAAAACAGTAGGTCTAGTAGCTGCGTAAGGTGGAATATCATATGTATCTTTAGTGATAAAACATTTTAATATTTGGTCTGTAAAACTAGAGTCTATAATTTTCATAGTGAAAGCGACCGTATCATCATCATTATATCCAAACGCATCTATTGTTATTGGTAGTACTGCTTTTACTAATGAGATACTTAGTTCTTGGTTACATAGACATTGCAGATTCGCTTTTGCTAGATTAAAAGTAGCGTTAGCGTGATTACCATCCACTAATTCAGCGTCATTTGTATTTAGATGTATCCTTTGAGTATTAACAGAAGTCATATACATTAATCATAGGTTTTTAATTCCAAAGTCATTGTATAATCATTTAATCCAGTTCCAATAATTATACCATTATGATTGATTAATTCTAATTCTATAGTACTAATATGATTATTACTTATCATTTTGTGTCCTCCAATATTAGCAAAATTGACATAATTAATACTACTTGATGGTTGATATGATTCGTTATTGGTAGCAGTTTGAAACGCCGTAACTGTATTACCAGCATTTAAATTATTAATAGTGATGGGGATGCTACCTAATAAATTTTCAGTCGTACCACCGCCTCTGCTCATAAATCCTCCAATTCCAATATTAGTCCTTACATAGACTACAGGTAAAAGACTAGCAAAATCAATAGAAAAGGGGGCGTATTGATTTGTAGCGGTATCATTAATTAATGTATCAACTTTATCATTTACTCCTAATGCCTTTAGAATATCTGGACTAGATGTATCAAAATGAAATGTGATTGAATCACCTGCTGTTGGACTTGCGAACTCTAAGCGATTACTGCTTTCTAAGGTAGATAATTGTAATATCGGTCCTCCACTTGCTGAGTTGATTGCTTGTATTATATTAGATGCTGTAGTTTGGCAAGTCCAAGTAGTATTAGAATATTGGGCAGCTGTATATAATCCACTATTTATGTAATTCCAATCATTAAAATAAAGTTCTCTATCAACACTAACACCACCTACTACGGATGTGATTGATATTTTTGATATATTTTTACTATTACCATTCGTGCCTATTTGAGTAGTTCTAGGTACTTGCTCTAAAGTAGGTGGTAATGTAGCACGTATAATAGATATTCCTAAGCGTTGATTAGACATACAATCCAAATGTGCTTTACTCATATCTATTGTAACTTTATCATTAAACTGAGTTCTAGGTTTTGAGTCCCTTGATGTAATATATAACCTTCTAGTTTCCATTATATTATAAGATTATATATTAAATTTTTTATGTACGTAAGAACGTAAGTTACACTTGAGTTAGTCCGCTAGGCTTACGGTTGCCGAGTACTCACACTATTTAATCTATCACTCATATAATTCGCACCAGCCGCACCACTTACTGCATCACGTACGTCCTGTAAAATACCTCGTTGGCGAGGTGGTGGGTCAGGTGGAGTAAGTTCTCTTTTAGATTGATATCTACCTGATGCTAGTTTATTACCATAGTATAATGTAAATTTATTAGTAATTGGATTATATTTAACCTCCTTTAATGCCTTTCCATTACTTGTAGCAAGAACAGTATTCATAGATGTCGGTAATCCAACATTTTTATTAACTCTTCCATTTATAACTAAACTACTTCCTGAATGAATCGTAGAACCGTTAGATGTGGTTCTTTGTGTTGTTTGTCTTGGTTGAACTCTAGCGGGATTATCTGGTTGAGTTCCCGGATTTGTTATCGCACGTGATTCTCTCCAATTTCCTATATAAATGGGTTTATTTGTAGCATAATACGCATACGCATAAATATTACCAGATGAATCAACACGGTAAGACTGAATATCTTTATTATTTCTAATATTAGCAGGTAGTAATTTTTGAAACGCTGGATTCGTATTTGAACGTAATGAAGCGGTTGAACCTGCTGTTCCATTTAGCGTCGCTCTCTGTGCTGGTGTAAGACTCGCATATAGACTTGTAATAGTTGAATTTGATACTCCTACGTTATTATTAAGTCGTGTTGCTGGAACTATTGGGGGGTGAGTCGCCGTAACAGCAGTATTTGTTCCAGATAAAGCACCTGTCATAGTATTTAGTCTATTTGCTAATGGATTAGCGGTCGTCGTAGCGGAAGCAGGTGTTGTTCCACCGTGTCCCTCATCACCCATCTCATCAGCAGGGGCATTAGGATTTGTAGGTGGAGCATATCCACTTCCTCCGTGAGCCCCTTCATCTCCGGATTCTCCATCTAATTCGTCATAATCTATAGGCGTAGGTGCTGGGAATCTGTCAGGCATAGAAGTACTTGGATTATCTCTGTTAGCAGTTGGAGCAATAATAGCAGGGGTGTTATGATGAATATCATCTACATCATCTGTTAGCAAATTCACATCATCACCCTCTCGTCGCCCAAAAGCACCCATTGCGAGTCTTTCAGCAGATTGTGTTGGCATCTGCGACCTAGGTTGTGGGGTAGTTTTAACATTCCCCCCCATCTCTAAATCACCTGCTGGATTAGGAACTCTATCATTAGTAGTACCTACTCCACCATCTAAGAGTTTATTTAATGCTTCTGTGTCACTAAGTAAAAGAAATGGATTTTGAAATTGAGGTAAATTTTGTGGTTTAGTGTTGAAATTAGCAATTCTAACATTATTTATACGTGCGTTAAATTCCGTCATATATTATCTAAGGATATTTTAAATATGAGTTCATTAGAAAAACCCAAAAAACCACGAACTGAAAAGCAGATTGCTGCTACAGAAAAATTAGTAGCGGCTAACAAACTAAAGAGAGAAGCAAAACTAGCATTAAAAAACAAACCTGTTGTAGCGGTAGAACCTGTAGCGGTAGCGGAAGAATCTGTACCAGTTCTAGCAGAACCTGTAGCGGTAGCGGACGAGGTCCTTGTAGCAGAACCTGTAGCAGTTAAACCTAAAAGAAAATATGTTAAAAAACCAAAACCAGAACCAGAACCAGAACCAGAACCAGAACCTGAACCTGAACCTGAACCTGAACCAGAACCAGAACCCTTACATTATTCTAATCACGTAGAGGATAGTTATAGTGATAGTTATAGTGATGATGAATTAGTACAAGAACCAGTCCCTGTAGCAGTTGTACCGAAGACCATAAAAATCCCACGTAGATTCCGTTCCAATTAATATCTAATATAATAATATATGAATAATCCACATATTATGAGAAGCAGGGGACTTGCTAAGCGTAAGCACGTTGCCGATATGAATAGAGTAAATCCAACATCAGCGAATATGTTAGACAACCGAGCAGCCGGCATTGCTCGTCTAGTAGCAGTACATCTATTAAATAATGATTTCCAAACCGACCTACCAATTGATGAAAGAAAACAGAGTCAGGCAATATCTTTTAGTAATAATGCTAATCAAATTAGAGATGGCACTTATAGTGATGTAAATGTTGTCACCAGACCATCTGTTGAAAGACGCAGACGCAGACGCAAGTAATTTTTATATCACACATAGTATTAAATGAGTAATTTTAATGATAGGATTCGGCAAGTACAAGTTAAAAACTTTACAACCCCACCCCAAAATCTCCCTGAATTCAAAAATCCTTATTTATTAGTATCAAAAAACAAAGCATATAATAAACTTGCTACTAAAAAAATAATTAAAAAAAAACAAAGTAGCGATAGTACAAATCGTAGCAGTGCGGAAACAAATAAAATAACTGATGATGATGCTGAAGATTTAGCAAGACACGTTATGAGCGAAGTTTATAGAAATCGTAGTGATAGACGTGAGATTAATGGATTTAAATTATCAAAATCCCTTTCAAGTGAAGAAGCTGTAACATATATTGGAAAAAACCATATTTTATTAGGTTTAAGAGGTTCTAGTAATATTAAGGACTATGTAGCAGATGGTGAAATTGCTATGAAAAGTCTAGTGGGATTACCTGACGCATTAAGTAATACATTAAATAATAGATATGCTAGAGATGAAGAGATATATGCTAAAATACGCAAAAAATATCCTAATAAAAAAATTATTATGGGAGGTCATAGTTTAGGAAACGCACTTGGAATGAATATATTAAAAAATCATAAAGATGATAATAATATTAAATTTTTTGGTTATAATCCTTGGATTCATCAAGACTATAATGAAGACCCTAGAGCAAAAAAATATAATAAGGTAGGTGATATTGTATCAACATTTTTACCAACTGATTCACAAATTCCATTAAGTACTAAAGGTCAAATTTTCACAACTGCTTTAGGTAGTAGTGTAGCAGGTGTAGCGTTAAAACGTGAAATGTTAAAAAGACAAATGGCAAGTCTTACTGCTAAAATGACTACTTCAGCAGAAAAAAGAGATTTTATTCACGAGCAACAAGAAAATATTAGAGCAGAAATGGACGGAGAGGAATTTGAGCAAATGGATGAGTTTAGGGATTCGGCAAGTGCTGATATTGAAAAACATTTTGGTATGGAGCCACTAGAGGGTGTTTTGGATAATAGTTTTTATAGTACGGATGATGTATTAGATGTAGGCGAACACTTATATATTGAACCATACGAACAAACATTATTAGCATCATATACTAGTGGAAATTCTATGGGTTTAGATGAAGCATTAGATGATTTAGGTATAGAACCAGTACATTTTGACGATTTAGTTATGGGTGCTGATAGCAACGCCGAAGCAGAAATTGCTAGTGAAATAGCAGAGCAAACGGCAGTAGAGGCAGGTTTAGAAGGTTTAGGATTAGCATTAAGTGGTGGAGCATTATTAGCAGGTATCGCTGGAGCCGGATATTTTTTATGGAGTCATAGTACTAATCGGTTTCCAATAAAAAACAATAGGTTTAAGAAATAATCTAACGTTATATCATACTATGACTGATTTCCAAAACGAAGATTTTCTCCCAATTGAAGCGGAAGATGAAATTAATCAAACCGTAGAGTATTTGGCCGCTAGACAACCTGTTCAAGCAATGAGTAATCTAGCAATTAAAATCACTCCAAGTAATGGTGGCGTATTCACAAAAGACAGTGAATTCATAGAGATGAGATTAAATCCTCAACATAATACCTTCGTAGATGGGACATCCACCCTTCTAAATTTCCAATTCACAGCGAAACCTGTTAAAGTAGCCGCTGATGCTACGTTTTTTAATTGTCATTCTGCTTCTCAAGCGATGGGTTTATTTAAACGTATCACCGTTAATATAGGAGGTCTAGAATTAGAAAATATTACTAATCAAAATCGTATTTTCAATATTATGACTAATTTATATGCTAATGGTAATCAGTTAAGGAGTAGTAATACTGTTAGTGATTTATTCGGTGTTAATAGTACTGAATCACAGGCAAATCGTGTTGGTAGATTAGTAGCAGGTAATGTAGGTGTTCCAACGTCTGCTACTCCAACTGAAATTCCAATTAAAGTAAGTGTTCCAATTACCTTATCTGCTCTCTTAGGTCCAAATGGTCGTAAATGTCTTCCAATTGGGATGCTCCGTGAAGCAATTGTAGTTAGGTTTTATACTGTTGATAATTCAGCGGAAGCGTACTATGCTCTATCACCAACTGCTGGTACATCCCTTGCTTTAGATAGTACTTCTAATTTTGAAATTAAAAATGTATCTATGGAAGTAAAATGTATTAGATTTGATGATAAACAATTTGAATATATCCGCAATAATACACCTGATAATATGTTGAGTTGGGATGCTACTGCGTTTATCTGTAATAATAACAATGTACCACCCCAGAATGCTACAACTCAAATACTTTTAGGAAATACGAATTACGTAGATGTTAAATCAATTATCTGTGCTACGCATTATAGTCAAATCTTAGATGGTAAAACTCTCACGTACGAGTCAGTCTTCCCTGGTTTATTCCGTGCTAATATTCTATGTAATGGACAACCAGTATTATCACGCCAAATGGGTGTAAATAACACTAAAAATTTAAATGATAGTGTTCCACAATTCGCAGCTAATTTAGTATCTATTGCTAGAAATGGTTTAGATATTTTTGATGCTAACACTACAATTCTTCCAACTGATGTTAATCCTAATTCTGGTCAAAATCAATCTTATAGTCCATATGCTACTGGTGGTCTTAATGCTGGTGGTATTTTCCCTATTGACGGCCCACAAGACATTCCTAATAATCAGGGACCGTGGCCAAATAAATCTGCTGGAGTTCCAATTGACCCTGCGTTTTTCGTTTGGGGATTATCTCTCTTACATTCTCAGGATACTAGCAGACAATTAGTTGGGCGTAATCTAATCGCTAAACAGGTAGTTGTTGAGATGGTAAAACACAACGCAATTCCAGCTAATTCCCTAACACAGGTGCTAATGAGTATTTTAACTTGCGGTGTCAAATACCATCTTAATGTTCAAACAGGTGAATTACGCCGGACGCTATAAATAGCTTCATAAATGACACTCTAAATCTCATACAATAAATATATATATAAATATTATATGAAATTTAAAATAGAATTTAACGGACCTGAGCGATACTCCCCAAAATATAGCGAAGATTATATTAAGTCTATGCCTAGTTGTTTTGAAAAGCAATTACGCTTAGAAAACCGAATGGCAGATATTAAGGAAAAAACATCATCTATTCTATTAACTCCAAGACCGTATGAAGAATTTTTAATATCTAATTAGAAGTTATATATAAAATGACTTCTTTAGTTAGTGATAATTATGTTTATGAACCAACTCCTCGTGTATTAGACGGATATTCTTTTCGCACTTTATTGTCCAGCGAATCCAGCTCCTACAGCCTCGGCGATTATGTGCGTATCGCTATACCTCCAGTCCATAACGGTTTTTTAAACACAGCAAACTCGTGGGTAAATATTACTATCGGTGATGTAATTTTAAATGGTACTAATATAGTTCAGGATACACCCACAGTAGCAGGAGTCAGGCATAGTATTGCTGGTGTCCATTCATTAATTGATACTTGCTCCGTAGTATCTCCAAATGGTCAGTTTTTAGAACATACACCTAATTATCAGTCCCAGCAGGTGATGAACTGGATTAATAACACCGATTTATCAGCTGCTCTACCTAATAGTATTACTAATAATACACCTGATGTAGATAATACTTTTGATGATTTCACAACTGTTAATGGAAATTCTATCGCACTAACTATTAATGCTGGTGCTACATCGGCGAATGGTGTAGCGACAGAACACTTTTCACCTACATTATCTTGTATGTTAAACGGAACTAAAGCATTACCTATTTGTTGGTTCGCTTCTGACACTCATTTAGAACTATTATTAACTAAAGATATTCTTAATGTTTTTCATAATGCTAGTTTTACTGCTCCAAGTACTATAGGACTTCTAACTAGTGGGAGTTGTACTATTACGGTAGAAATTGATGCTATGATTGATGTTGTAACTGATAACAGTATGACTCTTATCAAGAAGAAGGCAGGATATGGAAGTTCTCCAGTATCTTGGTCCGGAACACAACAGCGTTCTAGTATTCATAGCATATCTACAGCAGAATTAAACACTACTGGTGAAAATATTAAAAGTACAATTATTGGGGGCGTTCGTCCAAGAAAATTACTAAGCATTCAGCAAGCTGCGTTTGTTAATCATCCAAGTGGTCATTATGACAGGTGGCAGTGCGTGAATCCATATTCTAATGGTAGTTTCCAAATGCGTATCGGTACTCAGTTGTACCCACCACGTCCTATGGAATCTGCCGCTGAGATGATACAACACGTTCAAAAATGTTATAATCAAAAAAGTCTAACTGTTACTAATAATCGTTTAAAAGAAGGTTTTTACGGACCGCGATTTAGTGAGTCAGGTACTGGTACAATTGATACATTCAGGGGAACTTGTGGTTATGATTTCTGTACATTTGATGGTAATACTGATGGTTTAGATACTACTAACATCATCATAGAAACTCTAGGTGGATTGAAAGGTTTAGTTATTCCAGCACAGTACCCTTACCGAGTCGTAACAATGAAGCGTTTTCAGGTGTTATACAGTGTTGATGACGCTGGTAATGTTTCTGTAAGTTATTAAGGAGAGTTAATATAAAAATCTCATCATATGTTATATGTCAGCAGTAATCCCTCATTCATTAGTTTTAAAAGAAGAGAACCTTCCATTGCCTTGCGTTTTCCAAAGACGTAAATACGAGTCAAGTGAAGGAGTAGTTCAAGGTGGTAGCATTGCTAAAATATTTATTCCATCAGGCAGAAATCAGTTCATAAATGGTAAAAATAGTTGGTTGAATTTTACATTAGTAGGTAATCTAGAAGGCACAAACTTACCTTCAACTGACGGAGGAGGTACTAATACTTATTCTATGCGTTTAGACCCAATGGGTTTAACCCAAGCAATAAAGAAAATAACTGTTAGAAATGGTGCTGGTGGCAACACCGTTTATGAATTAGATAATTATGCTAAAGCAGTTTCTATGCTTACTGTTGCCGGTGCTAATGCTACTACATCTAATGTACGTGCTTTAACATCAAGTGGTGCTTATCTTAATTCAGGGCAATTTTCTAGTT
>Ga0208134_1001692_pt1 | contig 12459 bp, 14 predicted proteins | sample VirMetDEL_Mar_31_FD_184515 | JGI IMG/M metagenome (GOLD analysis project Ga0208134, IMG submission 184515) | Aqueous microbial communities from the Delaware River and Bay under freshwater to marine salinity gradient to study organic matter... | ecosystem: Environmental > Aquatic > Marine >... | reverse complement strand
CTCATCTTTCATACCATTAAGAAATTTCTTAGCTTTTGCAACTTCTTCTTTTAGTGTCAACTTCTTTTTTCTAATATCTCTTTCATCGTCAATATCCTCGTCGTATGAGAAGTTATCTTCAATTAAGAAACTTATTTCGTCATTATCTAAATGACTTTTTGTTGACTTGTAATATTCTTTTAATAACGCAGTATCATCTACGCTTGAATAGTCAGCGTTTAATCTAACGTATTCTTCTATGCTTCCGCCAGTGTCCTCCATAAACTTAACCAGGTTTTCAATATTTTCTGGTAAAGCTCTTTGAGGTGTGGCTTCTACTTTTTCTTCAATAACAGGTTCATTAGTTTGAACTGCAACTGGAGTATCTTCAATATCAGATACTTCTTCTAGTATGCTTTCTTCTTCGCTTTCTTCTTTTTCTTTTTCGCTACTACTTTCTTCTTTGTTGTTGCTCTCGCTGACGATTTCATTTTCCCGTACATCTTGATTTGTGTTTTTAGTTTGAAATTCTTTTAATTTTCCTAGGTCTAGTTTAATAGTCCCGTCTTCTTTTATCTCTCTATAAGAGATTTCATCTTTAGGTGTTTCAGTTTGCGCTGCTTCATTAGTTTCGGCAACGTTGTCTTCAACAACCTCTTCGATTGGTTGGTTTTGTTCTGACATAATATAATATAATTAAATAGTTAAAAATTTATCACCTTGGTTCAAATTGCTCAAGACCAAATCCACCTAAGTTATCCATTCCTGCGGATTCAAAACTTTTGGGTGGCGCATTATTTTTTCTTTGATCTATGAGCTCACTTTGCTGTGAGGCTTGTATTTTAGTTCTTTCGTCTTTACGGTCTTCTTTAAACTTGTCTTTGTCATTTACTTGCTTTAACTGCATTTCTTGCAGCTGCATGTTTAAATTAAACTCGTGCTCCATCAATTCTTTCTTTATAGCTGCTTCTCTTTCCATCTTAGCTATTTCTAATTGATTTTTTATTTGCTCTAACTGGGCTTTAGATTCTGTTAGCGCTTGTTGCTTTTGCATATCAGCCTGAGCTGCTGCTTGAGCGGATTGTGTATTAGATTGCGTTTGAGCTTGAATGTTTCTTTGTTGTTGCTCTTGATCTAATTGTTGTTTCTTTTTTCTACGTATTTTAAGAAGCTGATTAGCTAATTTTATATTACGCACTTCTCTAACTTCTATAGCGTCCTCTAAATATATCTGACCAGATTGTAAGGCTACTTGTATATTGTTTTCAAGCTTTGCTTTTTCTTCTTCATCTGGTGTTAATTCTAAGAATATACCAAAATCATGTAAATGCAGATTAGCCATTTCTTCCAACGTAGATACATTGAACTTACCTAATGTTTTTATAAAAGACTCTTTAGTCGGTGAATATTCTATAACATCAGAAACACGCATTGCAATACACTCTGCCATTGTTAGGGTTATATACAAGCTTGATTGCAATAAGTGCCTTGTTGCTGTGTTAGAATTTGCTGCGGCCATTTTTTGTAGACCTACTAAAGCATTCTTATCTGGTATTCCGCCATCTCTAGCTTCGTTTAAACCAGTTACATCACGCATCATCTGTAAGTAATAATTGTATGTACTTATAAGTGCGTTTATTTTATTGTTACCACCGTTTGAATTTAATTCAGTAATAGGCAGCCTCCCTCTGTTCATATCACCGTCTTGCGTCATTGATCTACCAATAACACTACCGGTTTGGAAATACATGTTTAATGCTTCCTGAGGATTATAATTTGTTCCGTTACCTAAATCTATTTCAGATAAAGCATCAGCGTCTAAATAAACACCGTCAGGTACCACTCTAGATAATACTTGTTGTAATTTTAAATGTGTCAGTTGAATCATATCCGCAAAATTAGTCATACGACTAACTAAAGATTCTATTCTACCCTCATACATTCTAGGTGCACAGATAGCGTAACTCATTTGAGCTTTTGTAGTATCTGCTTTAGGTCTTATCATATTTTTCTTAAGTTCCCACTTAAGTATGTCACTGCTACCTATAACTTTAACGCCTTCATATATTACTTCTATAGCTCTATCAACTTTTTCAAAGTCATCATTAGCTGGTGGATTAAAGGTATCATTTTTTTCAATAGCTTTACTACCTCCGGTAGACGTTTTCTTTATTTTATGTACTTGAGTAGCATAGGTTTTATATTCAAAATATAGAACAGATATGCTATTGCTTTCATTTGATTTAGAGTTATACCCACTGTTTGTATAAGATGTATTATATCCTTGGTAAGATTCTAACTGCTCATCTGTTAACTCAGGAAATTCTTTTTTGAGTTCATTAACGTATATTTCTTTTACTTCACCTACATAATATATATCATCAAAGTAAGGCGAATCTGTATTTGAATATACAAGATCAACTGGATCTACATATTCTACTTTAATACCCTCTGCTTTGTTAAATGAACTTTTAGCAGCACCAATACCTATAACGGTTAAATCTCTTTTTACACGCCTAGATACTAATTCGTATTTGTTTTTATCAAATATACTGTTTATAGCTTCTTCTTCAGCAATTTCAATTGCTTGCTTGTACTCAAGCTGCATGTGTATTTCAAGTTCTTCTGATGTTTCAGGTAACTTGCTTTGATCTGTTTGGTATATATCAATTCCTAATTGACCAGCAACCGCATCGTTAAATGGCTTAGCTGCCATATCCTCAGCTATCTTAGTTACATAATCTGTTCTTTCTTGTATTGAAGCAGGATCTTGCGAATAAGCTTTTATTTCGTATGACCTATCTGCCATACCGTTAACAACAATATCAACAAACTTTGGTATAATTGGCACAGGTTTCCAATCTAGGTTCATGTAAGATAAATCTCCATTGATAGATAATTCATCTTTATATTTTCTAACAGACTGTTCTCCTCTGGCGTATAATCTTAAAGAGTGAAAAGACTGTCTAGACGTAGAATATCTACCTGACCCACTCCTACCGTTGTATCCGTCTTTAGAATTAAACCACTCGTGCTCTATAGCTCTACCAACTTGTGCTCCGTATTCAGCACTCATTTTCTCTATATCGCTAACCGCTTGGCTTGGAAAAGAACTTTTTATAGCTTTATTAATCATTTATTTATATTATTTGAGATCTGTGCCCTTTATTATCATACCTTTTTATCCCAAGATTTATACTTTTAACTTTTCTTTCTTGCGTTGGAGCATAAAGGTTTTTGTTGCAAGCCATAATAGCTAAACCTGAACTAATCGACGCATCAAACTTTGTTCTATTATTTATATCAAACTTAACCCAGTCTTCTAGGGTTCTGCTAAAATACATATCTCCGTAGCCGTCATTTATTCTACCCACGTATTTTTCTATGTATGATTCTATAGCTGCAGCGTGAGATTGTTTTATGTCGTTTGAAGAGTTTGGTATTCCACCAATTTCTTTTTCTGTTATTGAAAGCTTATTATAAGTTTTATCTGGCCTATTCATTGAGTACCCTCGGTACCCTCTTCTTTTGAAATGATATAAAAGTCGAGGTTTATTGTTCTCAACTAATATAGGCATTCCGTAAAATACACAAGCCATTAGTACATCTTCAAAAAATATTTCAGCTGTTTGAGGTCTTGCAACATATTCTAAGAAAAAACTATTAGCAGGAGCTTCCTCCATTGAATATTTAGTTAATCCGTGTAATGCACCATTAGATCCTACACCGTCAACAGTTCCTGATATATCATAGCTATCACATCCAAATGCACCAACGTGATCATTTGCTGGATATTTTATACCATTTTTTAATCTAACTCTATTTTGCATTTCTAATTTAGGAACCCAGCTGATTTTAAACCTACCGCTTTTGTTAGGCATAAATTCTACAGTGCTATCTTTAACACCGTCTTTCCATTGAAAGCTACCAACAGTCACTAAACCATTTCTTTGAGCATCTTCATTATAATCTATTTGCTCGTATAGTTTTGTTAAGTTAAATAAAGATTGTTTTGTTTCATCTCTAAACGCATGATTCTCTGTTCTTGGGAACTGACGATAATATTCATTTAAACCGTCTTGATCACTCTTTAATCCTTCAACTTCGTTTTCCCAATATTCTATTACACCTGTATCAATTAATTCTCCTTGAGGCCCTTTAGTCGGTTTGTTAGGCGTTTCGAAGACAGGAAGTCCATAAGAATCAATGTATCCTTCGTAGTTCCATTCCATAGGTATGAACAAAGAATATAATCCTGAGCGAGTTTGTCCATTGGCGTTTCTTTTTGTGGCATCTGAATCATAATATAATTTTTTAAAATTATCACCACCTTTATCTAAAGCATTTGATGTACTACCCATCATGCACTTACCTATTACTTTAGAACCTAATCTTAAACAAGTTTTAGTTACCCTCCAGTTGTTTAATATGTTTGTTGGTTTTTCCCACTTTCCACTTTCATCGTGTACTAGTAGTTTTAATTTTTCACCGTCGTACGAGTTGTCCCCGGTGTTCTTCCAGTCGATCGTTGTGTCGAGACCGGTGATCTCCTTAAGTTGTTCGTTGGTGTCGAGTTTCTTACGGGTAAACTTTGACGCGGGTACCCTGTACGCGAGTTCTGTCTTCGGCCTGTCCATACCGTCCTGGATTGGTTTGAAGAAGAAGGGGTAATTAACCGAAATGGGGACGACCTTATCAGTAAACATCTTTTTGGCGTCTGGCCCTGACTTTGATAAAATGCCAAATCTTGAATCTGTGGATATTGTTGCCTGATTAACCGTCTCGCCTGATGCCATGAAAGAGAAACCTGACCGTCTGTTCTTAAGATAACACATTCCGTAACACCGTACATCCGCTTTACAAGCCTCCCAGAAGATATAGAATAATCTGTTTGATTCCCTAAAGTCTGGCTGCCCAACATCAATCTTGGACCACTGCAAGTACATGTAGTGAGTGCCAGTAATATAAGTAGGAATGCCTTTATTATTGAACCAAAAACCTTCTTCCCTTCTTTTAAACTCCTCGTCAATATAGTCATACCATTTGTTTTTAAATTCGCTAGGCCTTTCTTCCCAGTCAAATACTGATTTTATTTTACTTAATTCTTTAGGCTGATCTAAGTGCTTCCATCTTTGCTCTAATTTATTGTCGGATAGCTTATAACTATCTTCAGCTAGCGGCAACGCTATTTTTAAACCTTGTATTTCATATACTTCACCAATCTTACCTGTCTTAGATATAATAACCATATCATGATCTTTATTATATCCATACTCCCACTTCTTGTATCTGTTTTCTTTTTTTAATGTATGAGGCTTTATGAAGTCTTTTAGTATTTTTACTAATGTTTGTTCGTAAATCATTTAGACCTGCCTTCTGCGAAACCTTTAAAAGACTTTTCTTTAGTTTCTTCTTTAGGATTCTCGTTTAATATATTTTCTTCAGCTTCAATTCTGTTTAGTATTTCAAACGCATCGAATATTGCTAATTTTTTAGTAGCCGCAGCATTTTTCAATCTATCCGCAGATAAATCATCTTCAGAATCTACAATTGCTTCTTTAGCTACTTTAATAAGTTCTTCCACAGCCTTTTGCCCAGCTTGGATTATATTCAACTTCGTCTCCTTTGTATTCATATTTAATTGTAATATCATTAGTACGCATTCGGTACAATCTATCATCATCTATTAAAAACTCATACTCACTACTAGGACTGAAACCTAAGAGGTCTCCCTCGTTTATTTCAAGCGCTTTTAAAGAACTATTACCATATTTTAGTATACCAATATGCTTTTGTTCTTTTTGAGTGCTTATAATTGAGTTTTTACTATTCTCTACTATAGGCTTGATAAAGCAAAAATCTCTAGGAGCTCTCCATTTATCGCCTCTGTTGTATAAGAATATTTGATCGTAATAACAAAAGTACTTATCTTCTTTAAAGTAAGCGCTGCTGTTTTTTTCTATCCCGCGCACATCGTAAAATCTTCTAAAGATATTGTGATGCACTATAACCTCGTCATTAACCTGTATATCAGTTTCACCGATTAAAGGTATCGATTTAACAATACCTACTCTATTGACAAACTTATGATCGTCCATGGTAGTATTAATTATTAATTTCTTACCACCAATATCTACTTCATTAGTATACCTACTTTCTTTAGGCTCTATAATGAAGCTGTATAAGCTTTGCATTAGTATTCTAAATTATATTCAATTGATATAGCCATGTTAGAATTAAATTTCTTCCACGGTATAACTTCGTTATTTTTTGTTATGTAAATATTGTAAGAGCCGTCTTTTTGATTATGCAATATATCAGAAATACAATGCCCTCCGTAAACCTGTTGACCTACGGAGTAATGCATTGCTTCATTTTTATAGTCAGCGCCTATACTTATTTTTCTAATCAGCTTGCTCATCAGACTGTTCTTGTATTTCTTCGTAACTACCGTCTTCTAAATTAACAGTAATTTTCCCATACTTTTCTTCTAGTGCAGCGCTAGTTTTTTCAGCGTCAGCTAATAACTGTGCAAATGAACCTACAATTTGTGCTTTCTGCACTTCTAACGCTCCCATGTCTGTAAGCATTCTAGTTTTAAGGTTCTGCTGTTTTACTAATTCTTCTAATTCTACTTGTTCGATTTTTTTACTCATTTTAAATTTGATTTAATTATTAATTACTTATATATATATTACGCAAAGTGTTGATTACTTTCTAAGTATTACTTGTTTTTTCTAACAGCAGCACCGAAAAAATAACCGAATATAGATAAAACTATACCTTCACATATACCTATTAAGTGTATCCACACTTCTTTGTTAGATTCAGGAATCTGTAAATAGACTATAGCATATATCATAAAAGCAAAAGCGCCAAGACCTACTATACCGGTTAGGTTGAACATAAAATCAATTTGTCCTGTCTTAGCTTTTTCAACTTCTCTTTTACGAGCGCTATCTCTATCCGCTACCTCAAGATTGTACAATTCTACAAGTTCTTGATGCATTAATCCTTTATCCTGACTAGGTATTTCCGGATCAGAGTCTATTAAGTTTTTAACAACACCTAATATACCTTTGTCTGGTAAACTTCCTGATACGAAGCCAGGCAGCTTTTTTAATAAAAACTGACCAACTTTAGTATCTTTAAACTTCTTCTTGTTTTTCATTTAGCAATTCCATTTTCTTCTAGCAGCCTTACCTCTTTCAGACTTCCAGCTTTTTGATCTAGCACAAAAAGATTTTCTACGCTTCCAAGCTTTACTGCCTCTTTTTAATTTTGAAGGAGGTGTTGTTACTGCTGTTTTTAACTTACTGCCGGGGTTATCTTTTCTATATTTAGCTACGCCTTTTTTAGACATACCCCCTCCTGCTTTTGATCCAGAACCACTACCTTTTTTTACTTTACTGTAGTAGCCTTTAGATTTTTTTCTAGACGGCGCGTTTTTTGTAGCCATAAACTATTACGCTATTATTGCGTCGATAGCAGATTTTTGGTCAGCTGTTAAGTTTTCTACAAATACAGGTATAGCCATTTTTAATACTAAATGACGGTGATTTCTGAATAAGTCTCCAACTTCGTCTTCTGATCTGTCAGCTTCAGCAATTGCTTGAACTCTTTCGCATATTGCAATTGAATCTAAAGAAGCGTTGATGTCTACTAAAGCTTGTTCTTGTGTGTAATCTTCCATTTTTTTTAATGTTTGTTAATGTTTATTTATTATTTATTTTCTAATTCTTTTACTTTAGCAGAAAGCTCTTGTACAGCTTTTACGAGTATAGGTATTAGATTACCATATTTTGCTTCTATACGATTTTCACTTATTTCGTATACTAAATCTAATATTTCGTTTTCCCCGTCAGGCATAGCTTCTTGTAATTCTTGAGCTATAAATCCTACACGTTTTTTACCTTGCTTAACTTCAGACATATGTTCTGGCCTGAAATCCCATTCAAACTCTACAGGCCTAACTGAATCTATAAAGTCTAAACCAAAGCTACTGTCTTTTACGTTTGTTTTATCTCTACCATCTGATAATGCTGCAATTGATTGATCAGCACATCTAAATGCACTAATATTAGCATCACCTAATGTTATTTCATTTGAAACATCTACAGCAGAAGCCGCAGCGTCTTTACCTATTATAATATTATTAGAACCCTCAGTTAAAGCGTCACCGGCGTTAGTACCAAGTATAGTGTTACTACCGCCAGTAGTAATAGCAACCCCAGCTTGTCTACCAACAGCCACGTTATTAGAAGCCCCGTCTTGTACCTTGAGGGCCTGGCTTCCAATAGCTATATTAAAGTTTCCTGTATCTTCAGCCTGAAGTGCTTCAGCGCCTAATACCGTATTTGCTACACCAGTTGTAATTCCATTACCAGCAATCCCGCCAATGACTGTATTATACACCCCTGTTGTCATTGCGCGCCCTGAGTTTTTACCAACAGCTACATTATAACCGCTATTTCCTGCGTTTAGTACTTTTAACGCTTCATCACCTATCGCAACATTATTACCATGACCATCTTCGGCGCTTAAAGCAAGGTAACCTATAGCTACATTATTAGAACCTGTTGTTAAAGCATCACCGGCTTGCATACCTATAATTACATTTTGATGACCCGAGGTAAGTGCGCTACCGGCTAAACCACCCATAACTGTATTATGCGTCCCTGCTGTTAACTCTTGACATGCGCTATGACCTATTGCAACGTTGTAATTATTGCCATCGTTATTTTGTTTGTTTAAAGCGTAGTAACCAATAGCTGTACTATTACCCCCCGTGTCTTCCTCTGATAATGCTCTAAAACCTATAGCTATGTTATGATTCCCAGTTGTTAAAGCGTCACCCGCTTCAGATCCTAATAATGTGTTTTGTACACCCGTTGTAATCGCTTGGCCAGCATTATATCCAATAGCAGTATTATATGACTCAGCGCCTGCGTTTAGAGATCTTAAAGCATACCAACCAACAGCTGTACTTCTACCGTGACCATCTTCACTACCGAGCGCTTCGTAACCTATAGCGACGTTTCTAGAGCCTTCTGTTAAAGCATCACCTGCTAACCCCCCTATTATAGTGTTGTAAATACCTGTTGTCATCTTTTCACCAGCATTAGATCCTACAGCTACATTATAAGCGTTACTTCCCGCATCTTGATCTTTTAAAGCTCTATATCCAATAGCTACATTATAACTATGAGTATCTTCAGCTTGTAAAGCTGCAAAACCTATAGCAACATTCCTAATACCAGTTGTTAAACCTGTACCAGCGCCCTTACCTATTAAAGTGTTTCCTGCACCTGTTGTTACTGCATCTCCAGCTAAACCACCTATAATTGTATTTGCTGTACCTGTTGTTATATCGTTACCAGCTTCATACCCTACAGCTACATTATACGCACTAGAATCAACATTTTGGTTTTGCAAAGTACCTCTACCTACAGCCACGTTTCTGCCACCAGTATCCTCGGCACTTAAAGCGTTCGCGCCAATAGCCACGTTATCAGAGCCTGTAGTCAATGCATCACCTGCTAAACCACCAACTATCGTGTTTGTTGCACCTGTTGTTACAGCTTTACCGGCTTGACTACCAATTGCTACATTATAAGCATCTGCTCCTGCGTTTTGAGCTACTAAGGCGTGATAACCAATAGCTACACTGTGACCATGCCCGTCTTCCGCGCTTAAAGCACCATATCCTAAAGCTATGTTAGCAGTACCTGTCGTAATAGCATCTCCAGCAAGTCCACCTATTAAAGTGTTTGTTGTACCTGTTGTTACAGCTTTACCAGCTTCAAATCCTACGGCTACATTATAAGCATCAGCTCCTGCATTTTGCGCTCTTAAAGATTGATATCCAATAGCTACATTAGTACCATTAGCATCTTCCGTTAATAACGCTTCATAACCTATAGCAACATTACGTGCGCCAGTCGTTAAAGCACTACCAGTTTTAGCACCAAGTAATGTATTGTAAAGACCTGTTGTTACAGCTGTACCGGCTTCGTAACCTACTGCTACATTATAAGCATCAGCTCCTGCGTTTTGAACAGATAGAGCACTATATCCAACAGCTACGTTATATCCGTGAGCATCTTCAGCGCTTAAAGCACCTGCGCCAACAGCTACGTTTCTAATACCTATTGTTAAAGCGTCACCAGTAAGATTACCTACCAACACATTATCTGTTGCTGAAAGAATTGCTCCACCGGCTGTATATCCTAAAGCTGTATTTCTATCACCTGTTGTAATAGCATCTAAAGCTCCGATACCAACTCCAACATTGTGCTCAGCAGAAGATAAAGTTCCGGTTGTGCTATGCCCAATAAGTATACTACCTGTAAAGTTAGTACCTTCTATTTTAAAGTTTTCGAAATTCGTATTAACATGTCCAAATGCAGCTCTCAGAGTATCTCCTGTACCGTCATTAGCAGCTGAACCTATATTTATTGTTGTTATCGCCATTGTTTATTTTTTATGTAATTGTTTGATCTGCATTAAAAGCTATAGAATCTACTCTAACTTCAGCATTGTCTACTGTTATTAATCCTCCTAATGTTACATCAGGGTTAAATAAAGATTGTACGTGTTCTAGGCTTAGAGTTAGCTTTAATAAAGGCATATTAATAAAGTGCTATTACGTCAGTTGTAGTTGTACCTATTTTAAATACTCTATCTACTTGCACGGGTAGTAAAGTTCCCGCTGCTACGTTTTGAAATAATACAGCTCTGTATATTTCGTAAGTTTCATTTCCGTCAGGAAATTTATCAGAATTAGAGTTAGCAATATCTTTTAAGCTAAGTGTAGTGGCACTATCTATAGCACCCACAAAAGCAGCAAAGTCACCGTTGTCTGTTGTGTTTACAGCAATGTCTCTTAACTGAACACCGCCTCCTGTGATATTGAAGTCAGCAGTCGAGTCTACTAGTTTATTAGCTGTATTTCCATCTGCTGTACCTTTTGCTACAGGATCGCTTTCCCCGGATAGTAGCACACATACATCACCTGCAGTACCTATATATAATGCAGCTCTATTAGAAGCATCAACATCTGTTAAGTCTCCTAAGTTTAAATGATTGCTCGTGAAATCTAAAGCAGCACTACCCTTAGTACTACCATCTTTTATAACTACAGCTCTATTAATAGTTTCAACACCATTTTTTTCTCTGTAATTAACATCGTTTTTATGGGAGTTCCCAATAATATCTCCGTATGCCATTTGTTTTTTGTTTATCTAGTTTTATCGTTATTTATTAGTTCAGTTGCTTTTTTCATTACCTTATCGGTGTAGCTTAAACCTTTCATAAAAGGATTATGTCTTTCACCTACCGGCAAGTCAGCCTCGCCTAATAATATTTTATATATTTTATTTATTAAAAGTTTACACTTAGTTGATACTTTATATATATTGTACTTTTGTGTTGTTTTATTTCGCTTTCTCCAAACAACAATCCATCCTTCTCGCACTAATCTTCTCCACCGGTCTTTATCCCAGGAATACGTATATATACCGTCTATATAATCTTGTCTACTAAAAAGATCAATACAATCAAAATATATTAACAATTCTAAATCAGCACTTGTTAAGTTATTTGTTTTACACGCCCATCTTCTTACTATTCGATAATACTTAAGCAAATTTAACTCTTTTAAATCTTTTGCTTCAAGTCTTCTCATAATACAATAACTACATCCTGTTGTTTGATAACTAAAAATATTTCATCGTCTATCTCCACATTAAACCCAGCGTGTTTATCATAGTATATATTATCACCTGTTTTTACGCCTTTTATTAGTTCTCCCGCAGATATTATTTTACCTTTACGATATCTTATATCTTCTTTTAGTTTCTCGCTAAGTATTAACCCGCCTTTTGTTTTAGTAGGCTTTTCTTTTGTTTCTTCTATTACTAAAAATAATCCTATTGCTTTCATATCTCTCTCATGTTACTGATTACACAATCGGTTGATAATATTGTTGTAGCTACGGATACTGCATTTTTTAATGCTGTTTTAGTTACTAGCACCGGGTCAATAATACCGGCTTTAATCATATTTACATCTTTACCGTTTTTAACATCAATACCTCTGTTTTTGATTTGAGGATATACTTCTGCTAAACCTGCATTTTGTAATATTATTTTATAAGGAGCTTTAATAGCTTCTATAAATATTTTTTGACCTTCTGTTTTATTACTTAACTTACTTGCCGCGTTTAATAAAGCGATTCCGCCACCAGCTACGATACCTTCCTTTATTGCTGCTTTCGTAGCATGGATTGCGTCGTCCACTCTGTCTTTTTTCTCCTTCAGCTCGACGTCGGAATTAGCACCTACAGTTATGACCGCTACATTTCCTGATAAAACGCCTAAACGTTCTTGTAGTTTTTCAGTCTTTAAACTAGGTGTATCACTATTAAGTTGATCTTCTATTACTTTAATTCTTTCTTTTGCTTCTTCTGGCATATTAGAT
>Ga0208134_1001690_pt1 | contig 12467 bp, 5 predicted proteins | sample VirMetDEL_Mar_31_FD_184515 | JGI IMG/M metagenome (GOLD analysis project Ga0208134, IMG submission 184515) | Aqueous microbial communities from the Delaware River and Bay under freshwater to marine salinity gradient to study organic matter... | ecosystem: Environmental > Aquatic > Marine >... | reverse complement strand
TCTTTTTATATTGACGATAGGCTAGGTAGAATACATTTTAGTTCTAATATTTCTGGAAAAACTGTGATATTAGATTACATAAGTGATAGTTTAGGTACTGAAGCTGAAATGCAAATACACAAGCTAGCTGAAGAGGCTATGTACAAAAACATAACATACGGTGTTTTATCTGTTAAAAGTAATATACCAGAATATATTGTTATGAGAGCTCGTAAAGAAAAAATAGCAGCAAATAGAAAAGCTAAGCTTAGACTGTCAAATGTTAAGATAGAAGATATTACTCAAATACTTAGAGGAAAGTCTAAGCATATAAAGCACTAATTTATGGCAGAGATTACTAACAATTTTCTTCAAGGTAAAATGAATAAAGACCTTGATGAGAGAATCATACCTAAAGGACAATATAGAGATGCGATGAATATACAGATCACTACGTCTGATGGTTCAGATGTTGGTAGTGCTCAAAGTATTCTTGGAACTAAAGCTCTGTCTGCTATAGGTGCTTATGATTCTACTTCAGTTTGTGTGGGTAGTATTGAAGATGTTTTAACAGACTGTATATATTATTTTGTTAGATCTAGTACTAGAGACTTTATAGCTAAGTACGATGTTAAAGCTGATTACGCTACGTTTATAGCTGTAGACTTAAGTAGAACACCTGACTTAGTAGATAGTAATGGAAATCCACTTACTTTAGATCCTTTTTTAAAATTTACTGGAAAACAAATAACTGGTATAAATATTATAGATAATTATTTGTTTTGGTCAGATGGTGACAACGAGCCTAAAAAAATAGATTTAACTAAAAATTATTCAGGTCTACAAAGCAACCCTCAAAGCGATAATCATCACTCAAAACTTATTCTTAACGGCGTAAACTACGGGTACTTAAAAGAAGAGCATTTAACTGTTATAAAGAAAAAACCTCTTAGAGCTCCTCAGATAAAAGTAATCTCTTCTAAAGGTAACGAAAAGTCTTCTATATTTGAAAGACAAATACCTAGATTTTGTGTTAGGTATAAATACGAAGACAATCAATTATCTGCTTTTAGCCCGTTTACTCAGCCAGTATTTAACGCAGAGTATATTGACGATTACAATAGCTACAACTTTTACGACACGTCGGAGTCGTACAATACAGCTATGTTAAACTATATTAGATCAATAGAAGTTTATGGGTTTGTAGATAGTACTATTCCTGATGATGTTGTTGAAGTAGAAATACTTTACAAGACAGAAGACTCTAATGTAATATATTCTATAGCTAAAATAAAAAAAACAGATCCAAGCTGGAGCGCTACAGGAAATTACATTAGCGACATAGGTTTTAATGAGCCAGGCACTTATCTTGATACTTCAGGAAGTTATATTATAAGAAGTGAAAATGTTTTTACAGCGATAGCAGAAGAGCAATTTTTAAGACCTTACGATAACGTTCCTAGAAAAGCTTTAGCGCAAGAGGTTGTTGGTAATAGAATAGTTTACGGTAACTACACACAAAACTATGATGTAGACTCTGTAAATATAGATGCTATAGCGTGGCCGTATTTTTATGAAAAGCAAGACAAGCCTGTTAGATCATTAAAATCAGATAGAAGCTATCAAGTAGGCGTGTTGTTTGGCGACGCTTATGGAAGAGAAACACCTATATTTACTTCTACAAGAGGCGGTTTTAATACGCTTCAAAATTATCCTAGCGAAGTAAGCTGGAAAGCTAGTGTAAAAATAAACTCTGATATTCCTTCTTGGGCTCACTACTATAAGTTTTATATAAAAGAATCTTCAGGGCAATATTACAATTTATTAAATCAAAGGGTTTACGTTCCTTTTGCGCATAGTCAATTTGAAAATGAGGAAGATCATGTATACCTTTCTTTTCCTTCAAAAGATAGATCTAAAATATCTGTTGATGACTATATTGTTTTAAAAACAGTATTACTAGAGCCTACGCCTTTTAGAGTAAGTGAAGACAATAAATACAAAGTGTTAGACGTAAGCAACGAAGCTCCTGAAGCAATATCATATAAGTTTTACGATCTTGGATCAGTAACAAATAATGCTAGCAACGCTTTGACTAATGCTACTAATGGAATTTTTCCTGCAGACGTAGAAAATAATAGCTTGCAACGTATAGATCAGCAAACTGACACTATAAGGATTAATAAAACTAATTGGCAAGCTATTGATACTGATGGTGCTGCTTTAACTAACAGCGAAGGTGGAGGAACAGAGTCATCTAATAAAGTAGAAAATCTTTATATGTCATGGTCTTTGGGTGGCTTGCAGTCTAAAAGATATAAAGTTACAAACGTAAGAGTATCGTTAGATGGAGAATACATCATTAGATTAAGCGAAACAATACAATTACAAGATGCTTTAATAGCTAACTCAACTGGATTAGATCAAGACGGAGCTTTAGGAACTCCTGCAAACATGCCTATAGCTCTTAACTTTAAGATACAAAGAAAAGATAGATATTCAGACGAAAACTTTTCTGGACATTTTTTTGTTAAAATAGCTGCAGATGATTTAATAAAAACTCAACTTATAAACGAGCCTTCACAGATAGAAGCTTCAGATAAAATATTACATGCTGAAAAAGTTTATTTGTGGTTGGATCAAGCTGATGCTAGTGCTAGTACTACAAAAAATAGCAATGTTCAATACTACAGCGAAATTACTAACAACTACTACGGTGGTAATGCTGAAACGCCGTTTGATATTCATGGAGTAGATTCATTAACCGATACTAAAGCTGAGTGGGACGATCTTTTAAACGTTAACTTAGGATTTGGCGATGGTCAAGGTAAGTTTTTTATTGACGGCATGTATATGGCCGCCTCTAATCCATCTTCAAATTTATACGCTAGAGAGTCTGGTCAAGGTTGGGCAGGTAGTGCAGATTTACGCTACCCAAAGCTAGTATGGGCCGCGGCAACGCCTAATTTAAGCGCTAATCCTCCAAACTCTGGAATATCTCAAAATAATACTGACATTGATATATATGAATCTCCTTACGGTATTATCAATGCTTCTAACTTAGCAGAAACAGCTAATTGGGGCTGGATGCTAGAAAATTATACTGATTTTGATACAGCAACTGGTGTTGATTTTAACAATGACGGCGTAGTTGATTTTTATTCAAGTCATAATTATGACACTGAGGCTATGGACGCTTCTCCACAAATTACAGATACTGCTAGTGCTACAGGTAATTATGTAAATGGTATAGAGCCTATTTTACAAGCCACTCCTGACTATACAAGTAATACATATAATGAAAATCCTAGAAGATGGTCAAACAGCACTATATATGGAGTTGATAGAGTTTTTGACTTAGCAGATACTTATGATGCTGACGCCTATTACATGCATGTTTCGTTTTTAGGGCCTGGTGTAGATTTATTTAACAGAAATAATACAACCTTTGAGTCATTGGTATATTCTAAAGGACCTTCTTCACTATCAAAATATCTTCAAGGTATATGGGGTGGAGGAGCTTTTACCAAGAAAGGCGGTAGTGGTATTGGCTTTATAGAAATGGAAAGCCATTGGTATGATGTAAGCCAAGGTGGCGCGGCTGGACACTATTTAGCTCCAGAGCCTGGCGTTGAAGAGTTCTCTCCTAACGGCAACGTACAGTATAGCGTTTTACGTGGATATGATCCAGATTATCAAACTCAACACGAAAGACAGTTTGATCCTACTTATGGAGCTGAAGACGTGCAGGCCGTGCAAACAATGATTAGCAATTTAGTTGCAGGTAAAAAATTTAGATTCTCTGTAGACTCTAATGAAGAAATATACACTATACTTGGCGTTGATGTAAAATATGTTTATAATCACACGCCTTGGCGTATGAGAAAAGCATGGGATGGCACTTCTTGGATTGACGGTGGTGACAGTGTTGAAGAAGCTGTAGTAGCTTGGATGGAAGATAATCCAACGTCACACAGCACGTTGGGAGCTTATTCTTCTAGCAGCGGAGCAAAATGGAATACTGTTTTAGATAAGTTAGAAGCTTTTGGCGCTAAGTCTAATAGACGTGTAGTTTATGCTTTAAAATTAGATAAAAATCCTCAAGCGTCTACAGGTTTTAAACCTTTAAATCAAGACAGCGCGACTTTTGATGTTAATAGTAGTAATAGCTTATTTGAGTTTGTAGAAGAAAGCGCTAAGTCGTTTTCTAGTGATGCTACTACTAATAAAGCTTTGTTTGAGACAGAGCCTGAAAAATCAGCTGACTTAGATATTTACTACGAGATTAGCGACGCTATACCTGTAGAAATAACAAAAGAAAATAAAGATATTATATTTCCAATAGGATCTAGAGTAGAAGTGTTAAACTTTGATAAAGCTATTGATAACATTGGATTACCTAAAGAAAGATACATTCGTCAAGCTTATTATTCAGCTGCTGGAGAGTTAAGTATTGTTCTCAACGGATTAGATGATGAAGACCGTGGGTTTAATTATTATGATCCGTTTGATGGAACTACAGAGCTAGATTATGAAGGTAAAATTTTAGCTATAACTAGAGCTGATGGCAGCGTTGTTCATGTTGAGATAACAGAGGCAAACTCAACTACTGATTATTATATTACAGGAGGTGGTTCGGGTAATTACGGTTATAGACGAGGCTTCAAAGTAAAACTTTCACCGTCACTGCCTTATTACTCAAATTTTTATAATGTATTTGCTTTTGGTAACGGTATAGAATCTAACACTGTTAGAGATGATTTTAACGGAGTTTCTATAAGAACAGGTGCTAGAGCATCTACGACGCTAGATGAGCCCTATAGAGAAGAAGTAAGAGAGCATGGTTTAATATTCTCTGGGCTATATAATTCTAACACGGGTGTTAATAATTTAAATCAGTTTATACAAGCTCAAAAGATAACAAAAGACTTAAACCCTACATACGGTAGTATACAAAAGTTATTTCAAAGACAAACTAACTTAGTAGTGTTCTGTGAAGACAGAGTTGTAAAAGTTCTTAGTAATAAAGACGCTGTGTTTAACGCTGACGGCAATCCTCAACTAGTTGCTAACGAAAGAGTGCTTGGTCAAGTTACTCCATTTGTAGGTGAGTTTGGTATATCTAAAAACCCTGAGTCTTTTGCTAGCGAATCATATAGAGCTTATTTTACAGACAAGCAAAGGCGAGCTGTGCTAAGGTTGTCAATGGACGGTTTAACACCAATATCAGATGCTGGTATGAAAGACTGGTTTGGTGATAATTTAGCAGATGACAACATTATGTGCTTAGGTACATACGATGAAGATAAGCAGGAATATAACCTAACTATAAGAGATGGTTATACTGAAAACATAATTGCTAACGATTCTTTTGACGATGGTGTAGAATTAGTTGAAACACTTCTTGGAGAAGAGTTGCTTAATAACGCTTTTACTGGTGGAGCAGACTTTACTGACGTTGATATAGCTGGAACTTTAGTCTATACTTCTAGCGCAATAACAAGGGCCGCAGACCAAAGTAGTACACAAAACATGTTAAACTATACAGATGCTGATGGCAACGTACAACAAGGTAGTGGGATTCAACTTGAGGGTACTCACTGGTATATGGTTGAAATACCACACGCTGATCCTAGCTCTTTATATAGTTTTTCTATACAAGTTAGAGATCCTTTTGTGTATGGCTATGGTTCACAATCAGTGGATGCCGTAGGAACTACACAACCTTTTCTCCACGCTCAAAATGAAACAGATGTTGAGTTTAGGCAAAATCTTCCTTATCATTTTGGTCAAATATCAGGCTCTTCAACTGATGGAAACAGTATAAAAGTAAGGCCTGCCGTTAGATATTGGGACGGATCTAACACGCCTGTACTATTAGCTATATGGTATCAGCAAGTAACTGTAAATAACTTTACAATGGTTAGTTGGCATGCCAGTAATAGTAATCCAGGATTTACTCTTGACGAAGTGCAACTGTACGACATAACAGATGTACCTACTATGTCAGAGCCTAATCAGTGGGAAATAAAGGACGAAAACTATACTATGCCTCACGCAGCGTACAAATATATAGAAGAGTTTTATATTGACGAAGAATACACTGTAACCGAAAGAGCTAGACCAATGGTGTATTTTAAAAATAATGCAGCTCAATTTAACACTGTTAGTCCAGAGTACTTTGTTTCAAATCTTTATAACGGCAACAACGCTGGTTCTACCGGTGCGCCTCCCGCAGCTTTTAATCCTGACGCAGATTATTTACAACCTACTTACGCTGGATATAATTTGTCTTTTACCGTTGGAAATAACGTAGATACAGGGTCTATAAGTGGAACTTTAGTAGTGAGTATTGAAGTGCCAACTGACTCAGGGCCTGCTGGGTTTGTAGCTAACATTACTGAAGCTGGAGATTACGTTATAAATTACAATACTACGTCTGATTATACGCCAACTATAGTTTCTCAGCCAGATGGTTCAGACATTGAATCCATAGCTCCGGCTTCTACAGCTAGCGCATACTTTTTAAGTTTTTCTCAATCAAGCGGCAACACTTTTGAAGGCTCTGTAAGTAATATATCAATAAAAGATGCTACATCTTTGTTTACCGGTGGCGGAGCAGATAGCTGGACTTTTGAGAGCGAAGATAATAGTAATGAAAACGAAACAAACGACGTGTATTGGGACAGTGGGTCTTTAGTTTTTGATAATATAAATCCAACGTCAGCGTTAGCCGTTTATGCTAGACAAAACTTAGGTAATTTAAGAACTGGCACTAGATATAATCTTTCGTTTGATTATAGCAATGGTAGCGCTGGAACTTCTTTTTGTAGAATATATTACTTTAACTCTCAAGGACAAGGATTTCATTACAAGACTTTATATCCTTCTCAAGCTCAAACCGGCGTTAGTCATTTTAATGAATACTTTACTATAGACGACGCATTTGACGCTGTAACAGGTCAAGGTATAAGCGTATATTATAATACTTTAGTTTTTTACTTTGGAGCTTTTGGTGGTGAAAACAATGGAGCTAGTTTAACTATAGATAATATTTCTATGATACCTGTAGTAGATGAAGACTTTAAACCAAAGACGTTAAGCTATAGCGAAGACGCAAAAGGCTGGATAAGTTTTAAATCGTTTATTCCAGAAAGCGGGATAAGTTTAGGTGGAGATTATTACACGTTTAATAACGGAGCAATATACAAGCACCACGAAGAAGAAACTAATAACAACGTTTTCTATGATCAAGCTAGAGTAAATTCTTTTATTGATTTTATATTTAATGATTCTACGCCTGTAGTAAAAGATTTTAAAACATTATCTTACGAAGGTAGCGCAGGTAAAAGAAACGGTTATGTTGAGCATGCTGGTGGTGCTACTGATGTAAACTACGACAACTTAAATAGTAGTGATGGTTGGTTTGTTTCAAATATAGTTACTGATTTACAAAAAGGTTCTATACCAGAATTTATTAAAAAAGAAGGTAAATACTATAACTATGTAAGAGGAGGTTCTTTTGATAATACAAACTCAGATGATATAGGAAGTTTAAACGTACAAGGCTTAGGTGTTATTGCTGATGTTGAGTACGATCAAATTATTGTAGACGAATAATAAATGGCAAATATAAATAGCATATCAATATTAACGACTGATCTAGACGCTGCTGGCGAAAACAGATCTTTGTCTATACAAGGTGAAGTAGGCGCTCAAGCAACTATGCAAGTTGTTAGTAGTACTAATAAGTTTTATAACTTTGTTACAAGTAGTTTTGAATCTAGCTTTAATACTAAAAGCAAGCTAGAGTTTGAGTTAACAAGTGCTAATTTTTCAAAGCTTATACATTTTCCAGCTGGTAACTCTGTAAAGTATTTTGTTATTGTAAGTCCAAAGCCTTACACAGATACAGTAATTTCTGGTGGAGTTTATATTCAAGAAATAGGCTCTATATCTGATTCTACAATAACGTTTGCTGTAACTACAGATAATACAGCTAAGTATGCTTCTGATCCGGTAATAGCTAATACTACAACTACAGGATCGCCTTCTACGTCAACTTCAAAAATAGTTAATATATCAGGAACTATAAGCAATGCTACTACAGATGCTAACAGTCAAGGCTTAATTGTTATTGACAGAGGACAGTTAAATAACAATAGTTTTAATTTTGAGACAACTAAAGTTATATCTAGTAATCCCTCAGGCAGTGGTGTCGCTGGCGCTAGAGCTATACTTTCAGATATAACAGACTTAGTTGTAGGTATGCGTTTAATTTTCCATAAAGGAACTACAGCGCCTTCTTCTACTACTGTTATACAAACTATAGACACAAGTACTAATCAAGTTGTGTTTAGTAGTTCTGTTGCTTTTGAAGATGGAGAAACTATGACGCTAAGAGCAGTTGGTTTATCTTTAGCAGCTTCAGCTATAGGCGCTAGTATTACTTTAAATTCAAGTTCTATAGACACAGGCACATCACCAGTAACTACAAATGTTAGAGCTGGAGGATCTGGAACTACTATTAACGTGACTAAAACTCAAGGAATACCAGGTGGTAGTGTAGCTATTTTTAACGGTTTAGGTGTTGATAACTCTAGTACTAATAACGTAAACGTAGTTACGCCAGACCCTGACGGAACTGATGGTGACGGTGTTATTACTTGCGATGTTTCACAAACGCTAAGCGTAGGTACACAATTAACTTTTACTCATGCAAGTGGTGGAAAACAAGTATTAACGACAGCCGCTACTTTAAATGCTCAGCTAACTGTAACTCAGTTTCCTCAAGCTAATAAAACAATAAACGTAAGTATTGACGATTTAATAACGCCAGGCACAGTATCATGATAATTGAATTAAACGAAAATATAAAGATAAACGATTCGCTTCAAGTAGGTGATATATTATATTATGCGCCGCTAAACGGTGCAGGTCCAATATCTAATAGCTTAGATAATCCTATAATAATTGGAGAAGTAACTAATATTAGTGGATCAACAATAACTACAGTTGAAACTCCAGCAACACCTCAAGAAGGTGATTTTTTAATGTTTGTAAAAAACAACAAAGTAAATACGTCAGGTTTAAAAGGCTATTACGCTAGAGTTAAGCTAGAGTTAGACTCTGATAATAAAGGTAAATTGTTTTCTGTATCTGCAGAGGTATCAGAAAGTAGTAAATAACAAGTCAAAAATGTAACTATTAATACATAAATTTAATAATATGGCAATAGTAGGTTTAAAAAAAATAAGTCCGTTCAAGATAGATCCTATAACAGCGATAAGCTTAGGATCTTCTGTACTAGGACTGTTCGGCGCTAGTAAAGCTAGAAAAGACTCTAGACGTAGAGATGCTGAAGCAAGAGAAGGATTAGCAGAAGCTAGAGAAGCTTACAACGCTATTGAGTTTACAAATCCATACGAAGGAATAACAAATCCATACGAAGGCATACAAAGTCAGTTTACAGGTATGGAAAACGTATTTGAAGAGCCACAAGTAAATACTCAAGCAGCAGATTTTATGCGTGAGCAATCACAACAACAACAAGCTAATATACTAAGTAATTTAAGAGGCGTAGCTGGCGGTAGCGGTGTAGCTGGTTTAGCACAACAAGTAGCTAACATTGGCACTGAGCAAGCAAGACGAGCTTCTATAGATATTGGTAGACAAGAACAAGCTAGCGAAGCAAGACGTAGAGGCGAGGCCAGTAGAATAGACTCATTACAAAGACAAGACGCTCAAAGAATAGACATGCTACAACGTCAAGGTGCTAATCAAGCAGATATGCTAAGAAGAAAAGGCGACATGTACGTTCAGCAGCAAGAGCAGAATAGAATAGCTAGTTTGTATGGTTTAGCAGCTGACAGACAAACAGGTACTAGCCAAGCGTTAAACGCAGCTCAATCACAGTTTAGCTCTTCACTAGGTAATTTAGGTAGTGCAGTAGCTGGCGGTGTAGCTAGCGGAGCATTTGGAAGTGGAGCAGGGCCAGCGTCAACACAATCACCAGCGCAAGATTTTGTTACTGGCGGTATAAATAATCCTACATTTAATTATGGAGAAAGCTCGCTGTTTAAGCCTTTAGGCTTAACACGTTTATAATACAGACTAAATTATGGCAGAAGAAAAAGATTTTATGAGAAGCCAAGACTTTCTTGGTGATTTAACAAAGAACGTAAGCAAGTCTACTGGTGGTGGATTATTTGAAAAGTTATCGGCAAACGCTAGACAAGAAGCATTACAACCTTTAGCTAAGCTATCAAATATAAAAAGCTTTACACAGCCTTTTATTGAACTGAAAAATAAAGCTGAGACTGCACAAAAAGCAGGTCTTGCAGCTTACATAGCTGCTAATCCAGAGATTGATGAATCATTATTATACGATGGTACTGGCGATATTGTAAACGGCATCATGCAAGAAAACAATTTAAGATTTAGAGACATAAACAGACAATTGTCTTTCATGGATATTCGTAATCCTAAATATCAAGAGCTTGCTAACGAGTTAAACAAAATAAACACAACTAGTGCACAACTAAGAGAAGATAATAAAAAACTACTAGGCATTAGAAACTTAATGCGTAAAGATAACAGAGTGCAAGAATTAACTATGGGTATGAGCGAGTCAATGCTTGATATGTATACTGAAATTCAAAACGGTGATAAAACTAACTTTGTAAATATTGATGGCAAACTACATTGGAAAGATCCTAAAGATCCTAATAAAGATCCTGTAGCTATATCCAGCTTAGATGCTGCTGGTCCTACTTATACTAATTCTATCGTAATGACAAAGCATGCTGAGCTTTACGACCAAGTAATAAACGCACAATTTGTAGACGATGCTGTACTGCATACTAAGATCAACAACTTGTGGAGCATGGATGGTATTAAAGAAGCTGGCTTAAAATCATTTATATTTGACAATCAAGAGGCTGATATTACTATGGGCTTTAATACTAGTGGTTGGTTTGAAGATTGGTATAAAGATCAAGGTATTGACGTTAATGATAAAGAAGCAGTAGACGCAGAATACGAGAGAATAAGAAACGGTGGTGTTTTAATTGATGGAGCCACGGGTAGCGTAAAGCAACACTTCTCTGCTTGGTATCATAGCAAAATGAAAGAAAAAGTTGCTAGTCAGTTTAATAAAATAGAAGCTGCTAAAAGAAAAAATTTACTTTTAAATGTTGATATTGAGGGTGAAGGTAATGAAGGTAGTGAAGGTGGTGAAGGTGGTGAAGGAACAGACTTACTTGAAAATATAACTAGTAAAGATCAGCTTTTTGAGGCTATTTTTACCGGTGATGAAGAAGATGCTGTAACAAAAATAAATGAAGGTATGAAAAAGTTTACTGACTTTTTACCTAAAGGCGTAAGATTTGAAACAGCTCAACTTGGATTTGACATTATTAAAGTAGACACTGATCCTTTTGGTGTAGTTGACTCTTTAGGAACTCTAGTTGCAGATAGAAACGAAATTTATTCATTAAGGTTTAATATAAAAAATCCTGCTGATGAAGCTAGATTTAAAAAGTTTGCTCAAATAATGAAAATAATGGAAACAAAAAAATATCCACAAGGATTTAAGCCTAGCGCTGATATGGGTAAAACTTATAAAGATTTATACGAAATACTTTAATATTTTATGAATAATCTACAAAAACTATATCAAACTATATTTGAAGCTGGCTTGATCAATAACTCTTTTGATGATTTTAGCAATGCTATGCTTGGTGAAGATTATCAAAAAAAAGTATTTGATGCTATCACTCAGCTAAATTTATTTAATCAAGATTTCAATACTTTTAAATCAGGATATACAGAGACTAAAAAAAAGTTTGATGTAGGAACTTCTGATCCATCTATGCAACTAAATGAAGATGGTAGTATTGGTAGTAAAGTAGCTGATGTAGGAGCATTGAAAAATATAGAACCTGGTGAAGCTGGGTTTAAAGAGCCTGCCACAACAATTCAAGAAAAGTTAGCTATTGGTGCTTACAGTATGGTAAGCGCTTACAATGGTATAGCTGACTATGCTAATGCGATAGGTACTAATGTAGAAGTGTTTTTTAAAGAACTAGACGGCGACGAATTAGATATTGAAGAAAAGCAAGATATATTTGCTAGAAATAAAACTTTTAATATATCTAGCGAGATTTTAGAAACAAAACTATCAAACTATATAGGTAGAGAAGGCGGTACAATATCAAACGCTATAAAAGAAGGTAAATATGGAGATGCAGCAAACAAGACTGTAGATGGCATGATAGAGGCTATACCTTCTCTGATAGCAGCTAGACTTGGACCTTGGGGCATGGTAGCATTAGGTGTTAGTACTGCTGGTAATAAATTTGAGCAAGAACTATTTAATTCAGAAGAAGACGCTAATGTAGGTAATTTGCTATTAAACGCAACAGGTAGCGGTGCTATTGAAGCAGGCTTTGAAATAGTTACAAGAAATTTGTTAAAAAAAGCTAATT
>Ga0208134_1001688_pt1 | contig 12470 bp, 30 predicted proteins | sample VirMetDEL_Mar_31_FD_184515 | JGI IMG/M metagenome (GOLD analysis project Ga0208134, IMG submission 184515) | Aqueous microbial communities from the Delaware River and Bay under freshwater to marine salinity gradient to study organic matter... | ecosystem: Environmental > Aquatic > Marine >... | reverse complement strand
AAGTTCTTTAGATGAGTTCTTTTTACCTTTAGTAAGGTTAGTTCTACTTTGTTGTATAACGTATTTAGCAAACTTATTTAAAACATCTTGCGTTTCTTTTAGCTGCATATATCAATATCATTTTGAATAAATACATCAAACGTACACGCCCAACCTGCTAACTTGTTTTCGAACCTTTCGTAAAATGGTTCACAGTTTGGTGTTCCATCTAATTGGTATAAATCACTATGCAAGTTTCCTTTCCTCAATAACATTGTCAACCTATTCAATACTGCTAACTGTGTATTCAATACATCTTGCTCATTGTCGTTACCTCTAAATATATCGGTTGTAGGTTCTTTGCTTTCATCTACTATATCCATAGCCATAACTGTAATATTAAAAGATAGGTATTGTTCTTCTGTTATTACGTTGTTTACAATAATATGCGACAAAGGGAATATAGTTTGTTTAGATAAATCTATTTCTGTTATATCTCCTGTTGTTACTGTATTGACGTTTACATCATTTAGTAACTGCTCTTTTATGGTTTCCGTTAATTGGTAAAATCCTCTAATTCCCTGCATTGAATTTATTTTTTATTTGTGATGCTTCTATTTCTTGTTTTTCTTTTTCAAACGTTAAGAATAGTAAACATTCGTGCATTTTTAATTTAGTGATATCTTCAAATCGTCTAATATCTGATTGAGCGAGAGCGTAAACACTTGAATACCAACCCCATTTTGTTCCGAATTGAGATACTCTTGTAAGAGTGTTTCCTCCTCCTGACCCAAAGAGTTCATCATAGTTTGACATAATTCGTTCCCTAAATGGTAAAAAAAAAGTATAGAACCCAATACTGCATCCAATGGCATATCTTTTAAATGCTCTGTATCTCCTGCATCGTACTCCTTTATAGTGTACCTATTCCCTTTTCTTATTTCTATTGGTCTGTATAAAACCCCCATTGCTTTCTCCATATTGTCCCAATCCCCTACGCTTGTATCAAGGTCAATGTATTCTCCAAAACTCATCTCATCAAGGTTAGGTATAAAGCCATACTCAACACCACCCATTTTAAACGTATGTACTAAACTTGGTTTGCTTTCAAACATTGTAGAAATAATATTTACAATATCTGTAACATCACTTGCTTTTATATGTCTTACGCTTTCTGCTTTTACTCCACAGAATATTTCTATCATCTTAAATGATAGCTGCGTTTCTGTTAAATCTTTTAATTCAGTTAACTTTAAATACTCTTGGTATTGTCCTAAAGTAACTTCGTTTAAACTATTGGGTACTATTAATTCAACTTTCATATATGTATATAGTTATTTATTAAATATTTTAGAAACTAATGTAAAACAAAAAACCCTTACATTTCTGTAAAGGTTAATTAAATAGCTTATTGGGTGTTTCCCTTTATACACTATTCCAACACGTCTGTTGTTTTTGTTATGCTACTGTATATGTGTAATTATTATTACTTAGTAATAAACTCTGCTAATTCTTTATATTTTTCCATTGTATGTTTTTTCTCAAACATAACCTCATCAAATACCATTTTAGTTATGCTTGGAATATCTTGCATTAAATTATATGCATTAAAAGTTAATACAGTTCCATCTTCTAACTGCATATTAACTTCTCCGTTTTGACCTCCCCAAAGAGATACCGTATTGTCTATATATATTTGCTTTTCCATAATTATCTTTTGTAAACTTCATCAATATCTAAACCTAACCACTCACAAACTTGTTCATCTTGAAACCAAAACAAATCATTTATATCTGTTTCTGTAAGTCCATCAATAAAAAAATCTTCTATGTAACCCTCCAATTCATTTAATTCTGTGTAGGTTAATTTTTCGGCAAACTGTTTTGCCCCACTCCAAAATTCAAACTGTGTCAATCTAATTTCTTTTGTAATTGTCATTTTGTCTTTGTTTATTTTGCTGCTTCATTACAACACTACAAATATAAAAAGAATTATTTAATTATTAACAAAAAAAGTTAATTATTTTAGATTATAGCGTATTTACCAAAGTTTGGTTTACTCAATACAGAATAGGTAGCATATCTAACCGCATCAATAGTATGGTTGTTTTTATCTATTGGCTTGTTTATCATCTTACCACTCCTATCCTCTTGCCACTTGTAGTTTCTAAACTCTTGTATGCAGTTGTTACTATCTTTCTCTATATGTATTTTAAAACGTTTTAAGAGGTCTATTCCTGCGTTGATACTATCAGCACCTTTTAAACTTGGTCTTACGTTAAAACCCATTCTACGCAACTCCTCAATCAATCTTGGTTCAGCACTATCAAAGTATATTAATTCTCTTTCAATACCTATCTCTTTCCACTTCCTACTGATATCATAAGTAGTCATTTGTGTTTGGTATATATGTTCTTTGATATAAAGGTTGTGGTCTTTCCTATAAACAGAAACTAAAGTAGTTGGGTCATTGGAATATCCTGCATCTGCTCCATAGCTTATAAACTCTGCATCGTGTGGTATGTGGTTTACCTCTGTATAATTAAATATAGTAGCTTTAGAGATACCTTTTAGACCTAAACCATAGATTTGCCAATAGGTTTCATCTGTATCTTTTAAACGTTCTATTTCTTCCCTGATGCTTTCATTAAGGAAGCTATTATCCAAATAAGTAGTAATATAGAAATCGGCATCTGCTCTTGGTATTACCTTGTCGTAAATCCAATGGTACTCATCCGATGGATTAAAGTCAAGAATTATTTTATCTTCTGTTCTAAATATTAACTGCTGCCAATCTTCGTAATCTAATTCGTTGGCTTCATTTATAAATAGTAAATTTCTTTTTCTACCTCTTACCTTTTGTGGTTGGTCTAAAGATATAAACTCTACAAGGTTTCCGTTTAGTTTATACTCGTGGTTTGATTTGTTATGGTTTAATTCTGAATAAGAATTGTATTGCTTTAGTATATCTAAAAAGTCACGCATAACAGAACTACGAACCGCAGGGAATGTTTTCCTACATATCGTAATTGTTTTACCTGTATTATCTAAACAGTATTTAAAAATAATATAAAGCAAAATATTATAGGTCTTACCTGACCTTGTACCACCTTGCTCAATAATTATCTTCTTATCTGATTCTAATAAGTGTTCAAAAACAACATTAGTTTTTATCTTCACGCTTTATTATTTCTATTTCAAATTTAGTAGGCATACCATCTGCACCTGTTATCTCTTGTCTTTCTACATACCCTCTATTCTTTCCTTTGGTCTTTAAGTAAAAAATAGTTTCAGATGTTTTTCCATCCCTTATATTTTCAAACAATTTACTTTCTACAAAATCTAAAGCTATGTTTTCAATATCTTTTACTTGCCTTGCAAAATCTTCATCATCTTTCATCCATTGGTAAAATGTAGTTCTACCTATACCAACTATCTTACAAGCAGTTGTAACAACCCCTAAAGATTTTTCTAACGCTTCTATTATTGCTTTTTTATGTTGTTCTGTTTTGTTCATCTTTAAATTCCTTTAAATGCTTTTAATGGGTAAAATATCAAACTGTTTCTATAACCATCTTCTGATGTTTTCTCTATTGGTGTAACTCCGTGTATATTTTTCCAAGCAGGGTAAACTAACATTGAATTATCAGCTTGTTCAAAAGTAACATTATAATCAGGCACATTTAAACAACCACCTTTAGAATTATTTCTTTTAGTTAATATTACATTTACAGCACCAACGATATTACCTGTGTCCCTGTGATACGCTGCGGCTATATTGAAATTTGATATACTGCTTGTAAACAGGTTTCCAAACCTCCATTTCTTATTTACGTCTTTAAAGAGTTCTAACTGCTCTTCATAAATTTTAGGTGTAAGTTGTTTGATTATCTTTTCTGATTCAACAGAAGCCGCCCACATCGCTTTAATAAATGTATTTGCTTTCTTTTCTCTATGAACTGCTGATATTGTTGGGTACGGTCTACGCATATGTGCTTTAGGTGCAATACTACCTAAAATACTACTCATTTGTATTGTCCCCTCTTTTTTAGCTTCTTTCCTTGTTAACCCCTCTTTGTAAACCTTTGCAAAAACATCACTCCTTTCCAATAATGATTTCGGAACGTTATCGCTTCTAAATTCCTTATTAGATATTGATATTAGTTGTGTTAATTTTTTACTATATTTAGAAACGTCTTTTATGTAGAAACCAACTATCTCTCCATCAACTTCTAAAAAACAATCTTCTTTTATATTAGGTTCAAAGTAAGGGCAATCTTTACCTATCTTAACATCGTGTTCTTGTTTGTGTAGTTTAATTGTTTTCATATTACATCTTTGTTTAATGATTTTGCAAATCCTTTAATATCTATTTTAGCGTCTACCCTTTCGTTTTTAATAACTATTCTTGCGTATGGATACCACTTCTTAACTAAATTCTCCGCCCATACTTTATCTCTTTTTTGTTTATATAAGTCAAACAAACCACCTTTGTTACTCCCTACGTTTGGACAAGAGAACCAATAGTGATTAAACCTTAACACCCCATATCCGTTCTTAATAGTTTCTAATTGAAAATCTCTATCTTCCTTTGTTTCATCTTCATATTTCCATTTTATTTTCTTTACATTCATAAGCACACAAACCTCTGCAAACTTTTTATTTATAGAGTATGACTTCTTTTCGTGCCAAGCGTGTTGAGTGTAATTTATTCCTATTAATTCAAAAGGTAGTTTCTTTGCTTTATCTAATATATCATTCCAAATAGAAGCATCTTTTTTTATTGTCCTGCCTTTATAAACACCAAAAGATGTAACATCATCATCACAGAATATCACCCATTCTTCTCCATTATTTTTAGCATAATCCAACATAAAGTTTCTTACATACGTAATACCTTTGTTGTCTTTTTCTATATTAACTTTTTTAGATACGTTATAATTATTGTAATCTTGGGGTTCTAAAAAATGAATTACATCTATACCTGCTTCTTGAAATAATTTGTAAGTTTTTGTTTTTGGTCTGCCCTTACTCGGTATATAACAAATCATAATTCGGAAAAAGCATTTAAAACAATCCTACCTACATTCTTACCCTCTTTCCTTGCTTTAGTTATAAGTTCGTTAGCTTTTTCATAGTCCTTTGGGTCAAACTCAATCATTATAGCTTTCTTTACACCACCCTCCTTATCTTCTAAAGTATCTCCTAAATCTATTTCATCTAAAATAGAATAATCTACTTCTTCATCAGGTTGCCAAACTTCTAAACCCCAATCCCCTAATTGTTGCGTGTTCCATTGATTGGCTAATACATCCCAATCCCATTCTCCAAAACCAACGTTGTCTTTTACTATAAATTCTCTTTGTTGTTTTTCTGTTAAATCATCTGCCTTTAGTATGTAAACTTCTTTTAATCCTGCTTCCTTACACGCTTTTAAACGCATATTCCCACCAAGTACAACCATATCGCTATTTACTACGATAGGTCTTAACTTTAGCATTTCAGGAAACTCCTTAATTGATTTTACAAGTTTCTTAAATTTATAATCTTTTATAAATCTTGGATTGTTTTCATTGGGTTTAACCTCTTGAATGTTTATTAGTTGCATATTAGTATATAGTTAATTTTTATTTATTTTAATCTAATTTAAGAAAGTCAGCAGATTCGTGTTTCATAAACCATTCTTGGTTGTCTATGTATTTATCTATTATTGCATCAATCATTACAAGTTCGTCTATATCTGAATTCTTTATCTTGTCCATTAACGTAGTAATCTTTCTTAATACGTTTGTTGTCATCTCTTGGTTGTTTAGGTAAACAGTATTATAATCATCTTGTACATACCCCTCCAACATATTTAGAAACTTGTTACCTTGATTCTTTATGTTCTGTCTGTATTTATTAGTCCCTTGTAAATCTTCTATCGCTTCAATAGTTAACTGTCCTAATAATACTACTTTTAAATAATCTAATTGCTTATCGTTTTTCATCTTAATATCTTAATTTTCTACTTCTTATTGATTGTACATCTTTTTTTGCTGAATCTATCCAACCTGTAATTGGGTTTAATTTATGGTTGTTTATATTCTTTCTTACAAACTTATATTGCTTGTCTTTAAACTCTCTTAATGCTTCATCTATCATACAAACTGCTTCTCTTTTTTAATTGTTTCCTCTACTCTATTTAAACATCTTCCAATAGTATTAAACTGTAATTCGTTTCTTCTACTTACTAATTTCTTTTGTTCTTCTGTTAAGTTGTTTAAATCATTGTAAACATCTTCTAACTTTGGCAGCATTCTTAACACTTCTGTTTTTTGTTCTAATTGCTCTGATAGTTGCTTTGTCTTTTCTTGTAGGTAAGCTATCGTATCTCTTGGCATTTCTTTTACCAAATTAAAGTGCTTTAATGCTTCTGCAACCACTTCTTTATCTAAATAGTGAGATACATTCTTAACTGAATGCATTACTGTTGCGTGGTTTTTATTTAAATAGTTTCCTATGCATTGGTAAGTAAAGTTTGTTTTCTTTCTTACAATAAGAGAGAATAACGCTCTACCATCTGAATATTCTGTTTTCCTTGTATTTTCTTTTATATCAATTCCATAAACACTATTGACATAATTATAAATCTCATCTAAAATTCCCATCTTAATCTGTTCTTAATTTTAATAAATTGTAGCACTCTATGTACCTTTGTTTTGCTTTTCCTTTATGTACTTCTTTAAATAGTTCGTACATCTTCTTTGTGTATTGGTAATGACTATTGCAATCAGCTAAATACTTTTCTGCAAACTTCTTACCCTTACCTTTAAAATAGTTTACATTGTCAGCAGTATCTCCTACAATCATTTGCTCATATAAATTATACATTGCCTCTTCTTCTGTAATATCATAAACCACTTTGTGTTTGTAATGGTAGTTGTACATTAAGCAAGGAAACTGTTTGTAATCCTTATCTATTGATACAATCATTACCTCATCTCTACCAAACTGTTTTGATAAATCATACCAATACCTTGCAACCATATCATCTGTTTCAATTCCATACCCATAAATAGAATTGTGTTTCTCTTTAACGTATTCGTGTACCTTATTTAATAAGGGTGGTTTCTGTTGGTTAGTTCTATTAGCTTTGTATTTCTTTGTTATTAGCTTTCTAAAGTTACCCAAAGAACCACTAAATATAAGAACCTTATCAACCTCGTAATGTTCTTCAAGGTCATTTACGATACCCATTAGCTGCTCATCAAACTTATCGGTTGCATCTGATAATTGCTCATAGTATGGACTATCATCAGGAGTTAACCTTTTTCTGTAACAACTTGCAAAAATCAAGCTATCTGCATCTACAAGTAAAATCATAACATTGATGCTTTATGGCAGTCCCAACTACAATATCCGTATTCTCTTTCTATTGGTGTACCACATTCAAGGCAATCAAATTGCTTGTCATCCTTACTTAAATGTTCATCTAATTCGTTGTCAAATCTTTCCATATCTATTTGCTTTGTCTTAATAATTCTATTTCTCTGTTCAAGTAATCTTGTGCTTTCAACAGGTCTTGTAGTTCATCTTTCTTTTTACCTGCTCGTATAACATACTTTATTATGTTACCTCTACAAAAGTTTATGTTATAATCATTAATTACATCAATTAAATCGTAGCTATTCCCATTGTCGTAATGTGGTTGTGTGCTTCTCATTATACGCTAAATATTAAAGTTGATACTGTTCTCGTTACAAAGTAACCTAAAATAATCACTAACGATATCAAACAAATCTTTTCTGTTTGTTTACCTATTCTTGCTGCTCTACTTAAATTTTTCATTTGTCTTTATGTTTTTAAATATACCGCAATATAAAACAAATATTTTAATTATAAACAATTTTTGTTAATTATTTTCAGAATTATTTTTATTTATCATTACTGCTTTACTTTCTTCAAGTAGGTAACAAGGTTTTAAAATTTTCTTATTACCCCACATTGTAGTTTCAGGACAGTACTTATTTACAGGTTCGGGCATCTCTATGTCATTTAACCAAAACAAATAGTTTGCCTTTGGGTCATTAACAAAATATAAAGCAACCTTACCTGTGGCTATTAGCTTATCGTATTTAAACTTCTCAAGCATTTTAGTATCATAGTGTTTATTTCTAAACTTCATCTCTATAACACATTCTTTTCCTTTTGGAGTCAACCCCTCTGCATCCCAACTTTGTGAACCCTCTCCTGTCCATTTAAGCTGCCATCCGTCAAGGTTTAATATTTTTACTATTGATTGTTCTAACTTGTGTATTTTACCCACCATAAACTCTATCCATATCTGCTATCCACATCTTGTAAATCTTTCCATTACAAGTGCAGGGTTCGTTGTATTTGTGATTATAATATTGTGCGTGTAATTTACAAAGTACCTTTCTATATTCAGGAGTTAATTTGTTTGTTACATTCGCTTTAAAATCTTCCCAAGTTGCTCTATCTTCTAAAGTCATATTACCAAAGTTCTACATCGTTAAGTTTATTTTTTCTATCATCACATCCACAGTCATCTCCCCATATCTTTTTTACAATCCATTTAATACCTGTGTAAGTTGTTATCAGTTCTATAAAATCTCCAAGTTTCATATATATTTATATTCTTTTAAGTTATCCGATTTATCAAAGTAAGCCATAAATTCAATATCGTTTGTAGAACCATCTCTTGGCTTTCTACCTCCTATTTTTATATCTCCTTTTAATTTATCTAATCTTGAAAATATAATACCATCTTCACACGCCCAAAGCATTACTCCGTTTAATTTTTTATCTTGCATCTTTAATATCTTCCTAATAGATACAGGTAAAGGATATGCATTATCTGTATTTCTTATTCTGCCTTTTACCTCAAGAAAACAAATAAATTTACCATCTTTATATATTTTAAAATCAATATCATTCTTATCTAATTTTTGTTTTGTATATCCATACAACTTACAAAATAAATCAGATGCTTTATCTTCCCTGTTGATATCTATATTAGTTTCAAACCTTTTTGCCATTATAATAAATCGTCTTTTAATTTGTTCTTTACTTTATTGTAAGTATTGTAAAGCGAATAGTAACCTATCTTTGTATCTCTGCTTAATTCAGCTACACTCTTTCCTCTTGCTATCAATTCAAATACTTTCTTATCATACCAATAAACATCATCAACTGCTCTTAAATAACCATTTAAAAACCTTTCGTATTGTTCCTCATATTCTATTGGGTCAATCTCTTCAAATTGTTTATCTATCTCATCTAAACTTACTTTTGTAATTTTACTATTGCTCCTTAAAAAAGAAACATATATACCTCTTAACTGTTTAAAGATATAATAGTAGTTTACCTCTCCATCTTCGTACCAAATATTCTTACCCTCTTTCTCATATCTAATTAAATAAATATACATTTCTTGCACTATATCTTCTGAAATGTTTTTAGGACATCCAAAAGAGTTTACTACGTTAATCCAAGTTTTGTGCTTCTCTGCTGCTTTATTTATTAATTGTGACATTTTATTTATTTAAAAAGGTATTTCTTTATTTTTTGGTTGGTTACGAATAAAACCATCTAATGGGTCATATATATCTCCAACAACAAAAGGTAGTGAATGTTTGTTAATTTCAAAACTAAAATTATCAAATGCAAAACCTCTACTTAATTTACATTTTACATCTACTCTATCTTTATGCGTTGTACTTTTTTCTAAACTAATAGCAGTTTCACATTTTTTATATAAGGTAGAACCAAGATGACCTGTGGCTTTGTCGCTACCATAATTACTATGAATTACTGTTATTATATGACAATCATATTCAACTGATAACCTCATTAATGTTCTTACACATTCGTTTCCATCTTTTATATCATTTACATCAGATACAAGGTCAGCTACACCATCTATTATAATTAACCCATTGTTACCCTCATTCTCTTTTAAAATATATTCTATAAACTTTAGCATATCCTTATGCCCTAATTTACGTAAAGCATATTTCTTATAGCATCCTAAATCTATATCTCCTGCCATACTTTCTATTCGCTTGGCAACTTGTTGTGTGTGCCATAAACCCATTTCTGTATCAAAATGAATTAAACACCTACCATCTCTATGACCTTTTAAAACTCCACCATATATATTTTGTCCACTTAAATAAACACCTGCCAACATACTTAAAAAAAAGGTTTTACCTGTTTTACTCGGTGCTTGTACAAAACTTATATTCCCATAAGTTCCAAGTGGTATTGGTACTTTTTTTCCTCTTAATACTTTCTCTCCAAAACTTAAAGCAACAGGTGGGTAATCTAAAACCTCATCTGTAAATATTTCACAATCCTTTGCTATTAGTTCCATCTCCATATTTTCTATGGTCTTTTCTTCTGTAATCTCTTCTTGCATTAAATAATATTTTTGTCATTAAAATATAAATATACTAAAAATTATGTAAAAAAAAGGGGAGTAATTAAACTCCCCTTATAATTTAAAATGGTAAGTCGCTGCCTACCTCTTCTTGTACTGCTTCTTTTACTTGTTTTTCAGCGTTCACAATAATTGAATTATTCCAAACGACCTTTCCGTTTCCTAAATAAGTTCGTGGCTTTTTAGCTTCGTTTTCTTCTTTAGTTTGCGAAATGTAAATAGATGCGTTGTTTCCGTATCTTGTTTCATCGTTTACCGACATTGTAAGATTAACGTAAACCGCTCCATCCTTTCCTGCGATAAATTTCTCCTTTGGTAATTTGTCTACTCTTAAACTGTAATTGATAATTGCACTCATAATAATTCTATTTTAATTTAGGTTAATATACTATTTTTTAAATGACTCTGATTCATCTTCTCCAAATACTCCCAACTCGTAGAAACCTGTTAATTTTAATACTGCTCTACTCATTGCTCTTTTCTCTGCCATCTCGGCAACGTACCAAGAGTTTGTGTTACCATCTTTGTAACCCTCTCCTTTTAATGCAGAACCAAATGTTTCAATTTGTTTACCATCCTTTTCAGCACTTGCTTTAAATACCGCAAAGTTAGGTTCGCATCTTATTACTTCATAAGTAACACTCATTTGTTCTACTGCTTGTATTTTGTCAATACCTTGCCTTGTGATAATCACATAGTGTTGGTGTTTAAATACATCGTCTTTTGTCAATCCGTACTTTTTGTACAACTCAATTAATTTGTCTTTGTTCATTTTTGGTTAAAATTTAATTGTTTACTTACTTCTAATTGTGCTTCTAAAAAAGCTACTCTTTTCTCTAATGCTTCAATCCTACTATGTAGGTACTTTTCAAAATCTTCATTCATAATACTTACTCTTTTAATGTCCTCAATATGTGTCATAACTTTCTATTTTTCAAATATATAAAATTTATTTTAATTTATCGTTAATTCCTACATAAATTCCAAATAGCAATCCAATAAGAAAAAAACCTACACCTATTAAAATTAAATCAAACATATTTTTTAATCGTTTATTTTTGCACTCAATTTTAAATAATTCCTTGTTCCATAACTTGGTATTCTAACTTGATAATTAATATTTATATCTGTTAAGTTAGGGTCTTGTTTTAAATGATATTCTATTTGCATCTTCAACTTATCCCAAGCTGCTTGGTTTATCGTTTCAATACTTTTATCTTGTCCCACCATTGTTTTAGTTTTTTAAATATTATCTTCATCTGTATAATCAAATTCTGCGTGTTCTCCACAATCAGAACATATATCTGATTCCCATAGCGGTAATGCACCGCAACAATTACTTTCTGTCATAACTATATATTATCTGTGAATAATTCAAAAGGGCTAAATACATTGGTAAAGAATTTAATGTCAATCCAAATACCGAAAGGAATATCTGATACATATTCTAACTGCTCAAAACAGTTTGTAATTCTTTCAACAAGTGCAGGATATTCTAAATTGTTTTTCTGAAATACTTCTTTGTATTCAGGTTTAAGTTTGTCTATTAGTGTCATAATAATTGTCTTTAAAATTAATCTTCAATTTTGTAATTACTTTGATTACTTAATACGTGCCTAACATACCATTGCTCGTACCCTTTTGTTTTACCTCCTAAAATTTTTGCTACATTAGAATTAGATTTTACTATTGTCATAATAATTTGTCTTTTAATAATTAGCTTAATTACTAACTATGTAACAAATATAAAACAAATATTTTAATTACCAACAAAAAATGTTAATTATTTTTAAAATAGGTACAAAAAAAAGAGCTACTAATTAAAGTAACCCTTTTTTAAAAAGACAAAAATTGAGAAAAGTAATTCTAATGACAGTCAAATATAGTCATTTATTTATATATATCTTTTTAATTTAATTATAAGTTATTAACTTTATTTTGATAGTATTCTATCATTTCTAATAACTCTATATCTGAAAACTTTTGTATCTGCCTACTCTTAATAAGTAACGCATCTGCTTTAGTTTCTCCTATGTGTTTTGAGAACT
>Ga0208134_1001687_pt1 | contig 12472 bp, 11 predicted proteins | sample VirMetDEL_Mar_31_FD_184515 | JGI IMG/M metagenome (GOLD analysis project Ga0208134, IMG submission 184515) | Aqueous microbial communities from the Delaware River and Bay under freshwater to marine salinity gradient to study organic matter... | ecosystem: Environmental > Aquatic > Marine >... | reverse complement strand
TAGAGGTCGTTATGCAATGTGGGAAAGAGATCATACTACTGAATATCATATGCGAGCCAAATACTTTTGCAGTACAGGTTGTGAAAGTGAGTGGTTAAATGTACATATGGAAAACATTGAACATGGTAGACCGATTGAGTTTATCAGACACAGACGAGAGAGCCAAGGCTATGCCAAGGTCAAGAACGATGAGTCTAGGTGGGGTCCAGAATATTCTATTCAAAGGGTTGACAATGGACAGCTTATAGAGTAGGATTATCCTATAACAAATACAGGAGAAATATGACACAAGAACAAACAAACAATAAGACCGAAGAAAGAAAGAATAGATTTACAGGTCAATCTATTATGTTAACTAAAGATGAGTCTATCATTCATGATAGAATATTCATGAATGAGTTAGCAGCTACACTAGAGGACAAAGCAGCAGGCGTCGACGGTACGTCAAAGCTTTGGGACAAAGTACGTAAAGATATTAATTACTTTAGACAGCACAATGCTGAGGCTTACATGGTCTTGCTAGACTAATACACAAACAAGTGTGTGTCCTGTAGGACACACACTCACCAACCACAGGTTGTATCGCATTAACCTTGGATCCCTATCCAATCCCGATATAGATTAAAACACTTACCCCATACACCCTTTATATATAAAAGGGGTCCCACTGCTTTCGTATATTTTGCTTGATTTAGATAGTCACAGGCGCTAAAAACATTTTTACCACATTAAAGTGTGCAAAAAAATTTTAAAAATTTTTAAATGAATTTGAATAATATAGATATAAGTAAACTACCTGCAGATATTAGAAAACAATATAAAAAATTGCAGGTCATGCATGCCGAGAAGCAGATACAGAATAAAGCTAAAGATGATTTCATGTCCTTTGTCAAATGTGTGTGGCCCGATTTTATAGAAGGCTCTCATCATAGACACATTGCAAAAAAATTTAATCAACTTGCAACAGGCGAAATAAATAGATTGATCGTCAACATGCCACCAAGGCACACGAAGTCTGAGTTCGCATCATACTTATTGCCAGCGTGGATGGTGGGCCGTGAGCCAAAACTCAAGATCATTCAAGCAACGCACACAGGAGAACTCGCCGTAAGGTTTGGTCGTAAGGCTAAAAATTTAATTGACTCTGAAGATTATTCTAAAATTTTTAAAACAACTTTACAGGAAGACTCCAAGGCCGCCGGTAGGTGGGAAACAGCACAAGGTGGGGAGTATTTTGCAGCTGGAGTTGGCGGTGCGATCACCGGACGGGGTGCTGACCTTTTAATCATTGATGACCCGCACTCGGAGCAAGACGCAATGTCTCCGACTGCAATGGAGTCTGCTTATGAATGGTACACGTCAGGACCTAGGCAACGTTTACAACCTGGTGGAAAAATTATTTTAGTTATGACAAGATGGAGTAATAAAGATCTAACAGGAAAATTATTACAAAATCAAAACGAAGCAAAAGCTGATCAGTGGCACGTGGTCGAATTTCCAGCAATCTTGGACCACGGATCAAAGAAGGCTGCTCCAGTATGGCCTGAGTATTGGAAGCTAGATGAATTAGAGAAGGTTCAAGCAACACTGCCCACGGCCAAATGGAATGCGCAGTGGATGCAATCGCCAACTAGTGAAGAAGGTGCAATTCTTAAACGTGAATGGTGGAGGATTTGGAAACACGATTGGATACCAGAACTACATCACGTTATACAATCTTATGATACAGCATTTTTAAAAAAAGAAACTGCCGATTATTCTGCTATAACTACTTGGGGTGTATTCTATCCTGACCAAGACTCAGGGGCTAACTTAATGCTGCTAGATTCTATAAAAGGTAGATATGAGTTTCCTGAACTAAGGAGATTGGCTCTTGAACAATATAAGTATTGGCAACCTGAATCAGTTATCGTTGAAGCAAAAGCATCAGGTTTACCTCTAACATATGAGCTTAGACAGATGGATATACCAGTTGTAAACTTTACACCGTCTCGTGGAAACGATAAACATTCTCGTGTAAATGCTGTTGCACCTTTATTTGAATCTGGTATGATATGGTGTCCTGAACAGAAATTTGCAGAGGAAGTCGTTGAAGAATGCGCTGCGTTTCCGTATGGCGATCATGATGACCTTGTGGATAGTACAACACAAGCGATTATGCGTTTTAGACAAGCAGGGTTATTACAACACCCTGAAGATTATGTGGATGAACCACAACAGGAACGTAAAAGGAATTACTATTAATGTTTAAACTTTTGTTATCTCAGTTTATTAAACAAAACGGCAGAAATCCAAATAACTTGGAAATGATTTTGTTAAAACAAAAAGCAACTAACCAAGCTGTTGATCAAAGAAAAGTTGTCAGTATGTTTGATCGTAGTGCTGTTAATCCTAATAAACCTATCCTAGGTGGTAAAAATATTCAAGAGACAGAAGATGAAATTAGACGAAGACTTTTAAAAAATAATGAAGAAGGTATTGCGTCTATGAAAAGTAAACTAGAAGACCCTGAGAAAAAAGCAAAAGGCGGACGTATTGGTTTATTTAAAGGTGCACAAGCAGATACAAAAAAAGGTAAAGCAATGTCACCAGGAACATCTACAACTGGAAGTGTTAGAGATGATAATCCTTTTACAGGAGGCGGTGGCGGTGGAAATAATAACAACAATAACCCACCACCTGTTTCAACAAATAACCTACCACCAGATACAACTTTTTTTGATAAAACATCTAAATCTGGTTTGATGAGTAATATAAGTCCATCTATTCTTGCAAGACTAGCAAGAATCAAAAAAGGAATCACTCCAATACTAGGAGAAGATGGTAAGTTAGGTGTAGAATACCTTAATGAAGATGAATTATATGACACTCTTACTAATTTTAGAATTACACAAGATCTTGAAGATTTAATGAAAACAAAAAAACTAGATCCGAAACTTAAATATAAAAAAGAAATTGGAGATAATACTTTTTTTGATGTTGGTATTGATAAAGAGGGAAATGCAAAATTAGAATTTCTAAAAAAATTTGCAGATGGCGGACGTATTGGTTTAAAAGAAGGAGATCACGTAAATAAAAGTCCATTAGGTTATCGACCAGAAGATTTTAACGAAAAGTTAGGAATTTTTGCAGATGGTACAAAAATTTCCGGTGAGCCAATGTCAAAAACGCCAACAAGAAATCCAGGAGGATTATCAGAAGTTATAACTTCTACAACCCCTATTGAAAAAAGTCCTGCTGCTCCAAGATTTATGGGTTCTATTTTTGATTTTACAAATATAGAAGACGAAGAAGAAACGGAAAGTAAAGCAATGGGTGGACGTATTGGTTACAAACTTGGTACAGGTAAAAAAGGAGTCGAAGGTTTAATAGATTTAATAAGAAATAAATTTGGTAAGAAATCAATTACAACTGCAGACAAAGCACCTATCCCTCCAAAGACGCTAGAACGTGATATGTTTAAAAAAGCAGATGAAAATTTTAAAAACAAAAGAATGTTAGATGATGATGAGTATCAAGATTTCTTAGATGAAGTAGGTGGTGCGGATCAATTAGAAGCATACGACTTTGATGGTACAGTAGGTTCTGCTAAAAGAATTCTTAAAGAACAGAAAGAATATATGGACGATATGTTCATGGAGTATAAAAAAGGAAACTTAGATCCTGTAGCAGGCGACAAATCTCCAGCTAGAAAAAAATTCTTAGAGAAAAAATTAGAAGAGATGGAAGCAAGTGGTGACAAAAGATTAATGACGGTAGATGAGATTGAAGAACTATCTTCTTTTGATTTAGGCTCTGAAATGGATGTAGCAAAATCACTAGCTCCTAAAATGGTAGAGCGATTACAATTAAAACAAAAGTATCCAGGCATCACTGATGATCTGTTAGATAAAATATTAATCGATGATAACATGCAGAGAAAAGCAGAAGTGCTAGCAACAATAGATGAAGCATTTAGGATGATGGAAAAAGGTAAAAGCGCAGATGAGATTTTAGACACTATGAAAAATGTAACTAGAACTAAACAAGCTGACGGCGGAATAACTAGAATAGGTTTAAAAGCAGGTAGCGTTGATAAGATGAGAAGATTATTTTTAAAAGCTATCGGAGCTGGCACGGCAGGTGTTGGTGCAGCAAAATCTGGTATATTTAGTTTTGGTAAAGGTCCAGCTAAAGAAGTTGCAAAAGAGGTTGTACAGAAATCAACAACAGGTAGCCCTCCTCCATATTTCTTTAAGCTTGCAGAAAAAATTAAAATGATGGGTGATGATGCAACAGCTACAACAGATAGAACTATTGCAAAAACATTAAAGTCTAAAGATGGTAAATCAACCTATGTATTAGAAGAAGATGTATCTACAGGAGATACAATTATTAAAAAGATTAATAAAGAAGGTGATGAAATGATCACTGATGTAGAAATTATGGAACTTAAAAAAGGTGAAGTTGTCATGGGTAAAGATGGTAAACCAGTTAAAGTGCCTGATGAGTATGAAGAAGTTACAGAAGCTAATGCTAGAATTGAAGGAGATACATTTAATGATCCTTACTATTCAGATGGAATTAAAATTGATGAGATCATGAAAGAAGTTGGTGAGCAAGCTCCGTCAATCAAGATCAAAAAAGCATCAGGCGGACTCGCAAGACTTGGTTATCAAGTAGGAGGTGATGTTTCTTATGATGCAACAGATCCTATCTATGGATCAAGTGCAGCTACTTTTACACCTAATACTGTAATGGATCAATTTGGAAATCAAGTACAAGCAGAGATGGGAAATAATTTTAATAAACCTTTAATCCCTCAAGTTACAGAGCAAGCTTCTAAACAAGAAGGAATAATGAATTCTAGTCCTATAGTATCACAAGCAGATGGTACAGGTGAAATAGACATGCCAATAGCAGGTGGAAATAATAATGCTGCTGGAATATTACCAGTGATGCCAAAAGATGAAGAAATTTTTACAAAACAACCAGTAGAGGGAGAAGGTAGTGTAGTAGGTAATTATAATGATCCTCTACCTAAAGATCAATTATTGTCGGGCTTTGAAGAATATAAAAAAACTAATCCTCCCGGTGCTGGAACAGCAGCTATGGTTCCAGTTACACTACCGGGTGGATATAGTCATGATTTTTCAGGTAGTGCAGAAGCAAATGCTTTTCGTAAATATCTAGAATCTATTGGACAAGCACCTTATCAAGGAAGACAAGATCCAGGAATGTTAGTTAAATTTGCATCAGGCGGTATCGCTCGAATGTTAGGAGAGTAAATGGATCTCTTTAAAAGAATACAAGACCTAAGTGCCATCTACGATGACGATGGTCCAAGCGCCATGGTCCCTGAATCACGGCCCATGTTTGCGGATAATGTAAGACCTGGTTTTTATAGAGGTGAGTCGGTTGTAAAATCTCATGGACAAAAATTAATAGAACTTACAGAAGCGGGTGAGTCTAGTGTTTCAATAGCAAAAAAACTTGGATTAAAACAACAAACAGTTAGTAATGCATTAAATGCTATTGATTCAGGAACAGCTGGTGATGAATATAAATTAAGTAAACCTCTTAAAGATTTTTTTAAACCAAAAAATCAATTTAGTGGCAAAGAGTTAACAAAAAATACAGAATTAATTGAAGCTATTAAAGAAGACGCTCCAACAATGTCTGATAAAGAAATTAAAGCAAAGTACGATATTCATAAAAGTACTTTAACAAAAATAAAAAATGAAAATGATATAACAACAAGATCATCTTATTTACCAGAAGGCGAACAAAAAAAATCTATACCTTATGCTGAACGATACACGGCTGAAGAAAAATCAGCTATGTATAAAAAAAGAAAAGATACTGAAACAGAAGAAGATAGAATTAAAGCAAAGGAAAGAGATAAAAAATATAGAGACAAAAAGTTTAAAGAATATAAAATGGAACCTTCATCAAGAACACCTTACGATGATCTTTGGAAAGATATAACAAGATCTTCTAAAGAAGGAGATAGAATACAATTAATTGAAGGACCAAAGTATTCTAGTGGTGCTAGTTATGATGATTTTAAAACCAGAGTATTTTTAGATACTAAAACAGGTGAGACTTTTAATTACAATAATTTAAAACAATATTTAGATTCAGGTAAGTTAGAAGGTGTTAGTTATAATAGTGTTATTGAACCATATAATATAAAAAATCAAATTGCTAAATCAGGTTTAAAAGAAGATATTCAAAAAGCATATTTTGGAGATAAATATAAACCTCCTAAAACATTTAGAGCTCAAAACACATTTCATGTGCACCATATTGGGGGAGTAGCATCTGATCCATTTAGTGTTCAATTAACATTTGCTGATGAAAACTTAGGTTTAGTTACAAACAAAAAATTTAATAAAGAATGGTCAAGTCTTATAGAAAGAAACGCTCCTTTATCTGAAAGAAAAAACTATCTTAAATTTGTTAAATCAAAAATAGGAGATAACATTGCTCAAACATTAGAGTTTCCAGAAGTTGGTAAAACCAGAACTTTTGGTGAAATAGGAACTAACATGCAAAAATTATTTTCTAATGAAAAATTTGAACCCATAAAGGAACAAGTTAAACTTTTTAAAAAAATGGGTTATCGTTGTAACAAATCAGGTGGTGGAGCAGAAGACGTTGCATGTTATTTAGATGACGTTAAACAAACAAGAGCGGATTTAAAATCTTCTGATATAAATGTTAGAGCTAAAGCAATTACTAAACAAAGAAACGCATTAAACGTTGCAAAAAAATTACCGGAGATTGGAAAAGTTTTAAGAAGAGTTGGTCAAGGAACATTAGCTGGTGTAACAGGTACTTTAAAAGCATTAGGGTTTACATCACCTATAGGTTATGCAATAGAAGGAGCAGTTGAAGGTGGTATTTATGATTACTATAGAAAAAAAGGATACAACCACGAACAGTCTCTTGCTGAAACATTTACACCTGGAATAGTAACTGGAAGACCAGAAGGTGTGCCATGGTATGGTGGTGCTGAAAAATTGTTAGAAAAAGAATTATCCGAAGTAAGAGAAAAACCTACAATTTTAGAAGATGGCACAATAGTACCTGGAAAAGTTATTGAGGGTAAAGTTAGTGATCCAAAAATTTTGCAATATCAACAAGCATTAAAAGATCAAGAACAGTTTTATGATGCGTTTGGTAGAAAACAATTAGGATTGCAAAAACAAAGAAGTGATATTACAGATAAAGCTTCTGCTGATATTCAAGATCTTTATAGATCTGGAACAGTAAGTAATATTAATAGAATTATGAATCCTGAAAGTATGGCTTCACAAGCTTACAACACAGCGGTTGAAAGACAATTAGGACTACAAGATCAAAGAGCTAGAGATTACAAAGCTGAAAATTATGCACAAACAGAACCTAGTGAGTTTATGCAAGAACAAAAATTAAAGGATAGAAATAAAGCAATGTTAGAAATGTTTCCTATGTATACTCAAGAAGAAGCTGATAATATGTATAAAAAATTTAAAATAGAAAAACCCGAAAACTTTAATATTGATATTTTTAATAATGTTATGAGAGATCAAGATAAAACGAATTATTTTGCAGATAACTTTAGACTTGAAAAAGCAGGCGGTGGTATTGCTAAAATGGCAGGTGATAGATCAGGTGCAATGTTAACATCCATGAACCCTGATTCACAGGGCTTGTCTTATTTGTTTAATCGTGTTAAAAAGGTATAGGAGTAATAAATGGCAGATATAGATAAAGGACTCCCTAACACAAGAACTAAAATTGACATCCCTTCAGATGAAGAGATGGCAGAAGAAGTTAGTGTTCAGGAAGAAACAGAAGATCAAAAAGGACCAGTTGAAGTTATCCCCGAAGAAGATGGCGGAGCAACAATTGATTACGACCCGGGTGCAATAAATGTTCCTGGAACAGAATCACACTTTGATAACCTAGCAGAAATTTTACCAGAAGAAAGTATTGAACCTATTGGAAGCGATATGGTTCAAAACTACATGGACTACAAGTCATCAAGAAAAGAATGGGAAAGCGCTTACACAAGCGGTCTTGATCTTTTAGGATTTAAATACGAAAACAGAACAGAACCTTTTCAAGGAGCTTCAGGTGCAACGCACCCAGTATTAGCTGAAGCTGTTACACAGTTCCAAGCTCAAGCTTACAAAGAATTATTACCAAGTGATGGTCCTGTTAGAACACAAGTTATAGGAATTAAAAATCCACAAACAGAACAACAAGCAACTCGTGTTAAAGATTACATGAACTATTTAATCATGGACACGATGAAAGAATATGAATCTGAATTTGATTCTATGTTATTTCATTTACCACTAGCTGGATCTACATTTAAAAAAGTTTACTACGACGTACCACTTGGAAGAGTGGTATCGAAGTTTGTACCAGCGGATGAATTAATTGTACCGTATACAGCTACCTCATTAGACGATGCGGAAGCAGTTATTCATACCGTGAAAATTTCAGAAAACGAATTAAAAAAACAACAAGTCAATGGTTTCTACAGTGACGTTGAGTTAGGACCTCCAGGTACAGATACCAACGGAGAACTATCTAAAAAAGAACGTGAGCTAGAAGGAACTAAGAAGACAGGTAAGAACGAACCTGTTTACACTTTGTTAGAGTGTCATGTTAATTTAGACTTAGAAGGTTTCGAAGATGTTGGTGAAGACGGAGAACCAACTGGAATAAAATTACCTTACCTCGTTACAGTCGATGAAGGTAGTAGGAAAGTTTTGTCTATTAGACGAAACTATGCGCCCGATGATCTAAAGAAAACTAAAATCCAATATTTCGTCCACTTCAAATTTCTGCCAGGACTAGGATTTTATGGCTTTGGACTCATTCATATGATTGGCGGATTGAGTCGTACGGCAACGTCGGCTCTCCGTCAGTTATTAGATGCGGGTACATTATCAAACCTACCAGCAGGATTTAAACAACGTGGAGTTAGAGTAAGAGATGAAGCATCACCAATACAACCAGGTGAATTTAAAGATGTAGATGCACCAGGTGGTAATTTAAGAGATGCATTCTTTCCTCTACCCTACAAAGAACCATCAGCAACATTATTACAATTAATGGGTGTTGTAGTTGGTGCAGGTCAAAGGTTCGCGGCTATTGCTGATATGCAAGTGGGCGATGGAAACCAAGGCGCTGCAGTTGGAACAACAGTTGCACTTCTTGAACGTGGTTCAAGGGTCATGAGTGCTATTCATAAAAGATGTTACGCTGCAATGAAGAATGAATTTAAATTATTATCAAAAGTAGTTTCACAATATCTACCACCAGAATATCCTTATGATGTTGTAGGTGGTGCAAGAAACATTAAGCAAGCTGACTTTGATGATAGAATAGATGTTGTACCAGTTGCTGATCCTAATATATTTTCAATGTCACAGAGAATAACTTTGGCTCAAACACAATTACAAATAGCAACAAGTAATCCACAACTTCATAACATGTATCAAATCTACAGAAATATGTATAATGCGATTGGTGTAAAAGATGTTGATGCAGTTCTACCACCACCAGCACCGAATGCACCACTAGATCCAAGTTTAGAACACATAAATGCAATGGGTGGAAAACCTTTTCAAGCTTTCCCTGGTCAAGATCATAGAGCACACATCACAGCGCATTTAAATTTTATGTCAACTAACATGGTTAGAAATAATCCTGCTGTTATGGCTGCAATACAAAAAAATATATTGGAGCACATTTCAATTATGGCTCAAGAACAAGTTCAAATGGAGTTTAAAGAAGAAATGGCACAGATGCAGCAAATGCAACAGATGGCTGCTATGGATCCACAGATTCAACAACAGTTACAAATGTTAAATAATCAAGTTGAAGCAAGAAAAGCTGTGTTGATTGCTGAAATGACTGAAGAATTTATGAAAGAAGAGACTAAAATTACTTCACAAATGGATTCAGACCCACTATTGAAATTAAAATCACGTGAAGTAGACCTAAGAGCAATGGAAAATGAACGAAAAAGAGATGCTGATGAAACAAAAGCTGATTTTGATAGAGCAAAACTAATGCAATCAAGAGAATTAGCTGAAGATAAGATGGATCAGAACGAAGAATTAGCAGAATTAAGAGCAGGAGTAAGTCTTGCAAAAAAAAATAATGCTAATATAAACTAGTAAAGGTAAATATTATGATGAACTATAAAAAAGCAAAACAAATGGCAGTTCCAAGTCAGAATGTAGAAATAGATCCAAGATCTAAGACTACTGCTGATGGTGCTTTCAATTATCTTCCTACAGGAGATAAAGAAAAGGTTAGAGGAACTAAAAGAATGTTAGCTGACAAGAAAAAAACAGCTACTTGGTACTAATATGTGGTTTTCGGCAATTAAATTAGCCGTCTCTGCTGGTAGTAAGATTTATGCTAACAAGCAGAAGGCAAAAGTCGCAATGTCAGACGCACAACTGCTACATGCAGAACGTCAAGCTCGTGGTGAGGAAGCTTACCAGGGAAAATTGTTAGAGGCACGTCAAAATGATTACAAGGACGAGTTCGTTTTGGTAATTTTGTCGGCGCCAATAATTGTACTTGCGTGGGGAGTCTTTAGTGACAATCCAATTGCTATGGAAAAAGTAAAAATTTTCTTTGAGCATTTTGCGTCACTGCCGACATGGTTTTCTACATTATGGATCCTTGTAGTTGGTAGTATTTTTGGTATAAAGGGTACACAGATTTTTAAAAACGGAGGAAAAAAATAATGTCTAAATATCACAAAGCATTCCAAGGGTTTGTAAAAGTATTTACAGGTGCAAAACAACCTGGCGTAAAAGGAAGTGCAACAACTATAATTGGAGTAGCTCCTTCTAAAAATATAAAAAAATTTCAAAAACAAAAAGAAAAAATTATTAAGATGACGGATGAGTATAAGAAAAAAGTTAACGATCCGGAAGTTAAAAAGAAAATGAGTGAAGGTACTTCTGAAACTCTTTCTAAGATTTCTAAAATTTACAAAGGTGAACCAATTACTAAAAAAGTAAAAAAGGTAGAGAAAAAAGCTATGGGTGGAAGAATTGGTTTAAAAGGTGGTGGAAATGATATGGGTTCTACTACAAACAAATCTATTAACTCTTTAAAAAATATTTTAGCAAATAGAAAAAATAGAAAAAAATCTAAAATTTCTAAAAATAATTTTAAACGTGACAGATCTCCTATGGAAGTAAATAGAGTTATATCTAAAATGAAATCAGATGCTCAAGCTATGGGTGGAGATGTTAGAACTGCTGGAGAAATGAAACCACTTAAAGGTGAAAGTCAAAAAAGTTTTGATTCAAGATATAAACCTATGAAAAAAGGTGGAAGAATGGGTCTTAAAAAAGGATCGTTCCCTGATCATTCTGGTGATGGTAAAATTACTAAAAAAGACATTTTAATGGCTAAAGGTGTGATTCCAAAATCTAAAAATAAAAAATCTAAAAAGAAATTTATATAATGGCTAAACTTTGCGCAAAAGGCAAAGCAGCTGCTAAAAGAAAATTCAAAGTATATCCTTCAGCATATGCTAACATGTACGGTTCAGCCGTATGTTCAGGTAAAGTTACACCAGGTGGCAAGAAGAAAAGAAAAAAAGCTATGGGTGGTGGAATGATGGATATGACTAGAATGAGATATTTAAAAGGGGGACAAGTATAATGGCTGTTATCACTACAATTAAAAGAGCACCTAGCATTATAAAAAAAGGCGTTGATAAAATTTTTAAAAGAAAAATATCAGGTGCAGAGGGAAGTCCTTTTAAAAATGTAGATGATTTAGGAAGTTTTCCTAATTATAGAAACATAAAAGACACACCAGGAACTGAAAAGAAAAAACTTAAAGAGATTGGTGAAAAAATTAGAAAAAATAAAACTAAAAAAAGAAATGAATCTTCTAAAAAACTGTTTGATCAATCTGGAAGAATAAGAGGTGGTTTAAGAATGGGTGGAAGAGCTGGTTACAAAGATGGTTCTAAAGGTTGTAAGTTAGCTATGAAGGGAAAAGGAAAAGCTTACGGAAAGAATTCGTAATGCGTACACACTTTTCAAAAGGTGGATTAAGACAATGGGTAGCGGAGAAATGGGTAGACATTGGAGCACCGAAGAAAGACGGCAAGTATCAACCATGCGGGAGAAGCAAAGGCTCAAAGAGGAAATATCCAAAATGCGTCCCACTTGCAAAAGCCACACGGATGTCAAAAGGGCAAAAGGCGAGTGCTGTCAAACGAAAAAGAGCAGCTGGTAATCCAGGCGGTAAACCCACAAACGTAAAAACATTCGCATAATGAGAAAACAAGATAACATGCCCGCGAGAAATAAAAAAAACTTTAGATCTACAAAGTCTGGAGCAGGTATGACACGAGCCGGTGTCGCTGCCTATAGAAGAAAAAATCCCGGTTCAAAACTAAAAACAGCTGTGACCGGTAAAGTTAAAAAAGGGTCCGCTGCCGCTAAAA
>Ga0208134_1001680_pt1 | contig 12501 bp, 21 predicted proteins | sample VirMetDEL_Mar_31_FD_184515 | JGI IMG/M metagenome (GOLD analysis project Ga0208134, IMG submission 184515) | Aqueous microbial communities from the Delaware River and Bay under freshwater to marine salinity gradient to study organic matter... | ecosystem: Environmental > Aquatic > Marine >... | reverse complement strand
GCCCTTCTTGGCCCGGCCATCAGCGATGGCTTCACGGCGTGCCTTGTTCTGGGCCACGCGCTTCTTCTGGACGTCGGGCCGCTTGTTGTACGCGGCCTTAGTCTTCAGTTCCTGTTTTGAGGATTTCGGCATAATCATATCCTTTTGTTTGCGTCCACAAGTCGATTGGCGAGGTCTTCTACGTCACCCCTGCAACAAAAATCTTCAAGTTCCCGATCCATCCGGGCGCGGGTCATTATGCCCAAGCGAATCCGCTCTAGCAGGTCACGCATTTGGTTGTACTCTCTCGCCATATGCACGATCTGATCGTCGGACGTGACAAACGTACCGTCCGAAGAATGGCGATTTGCTACCTCTTGTGCGGCGTCGACCACCCGCTGCCGCCGATCTTCGGTGTATTGCCACGGCCATTCGGTGTCCCGCAGGTGCTCCGCCCAATCTTGAACAAGGCTACCGAGCACCGCAGGGATGCAGTCCTCACATATAATAAGCGAGTGTTGGGCCTCGTTGAGTACGTGGTATGTTATCGCGCGTTGGTTGCCGGTCAGTTCCCGTTCGCATCTGAAGCAAACAACCGGTCCGGGCGCGAGCTGCGCATCACCGGGAGTCCGAGACATTACACGCCCTCCGATTTAAGGATTTCGGCATAATCTTTCCCTTTCTCTATGTTCTTGAACAGTTCCTGAACTTGGGACACGTCGTCCACGGCAACTGCTAACCCGTTAGCACTATTGATCGCGTCGATCTCACGGTCTTGGTTGGGCGTGGTGTTGTTGCGTTTGCCCGGTGCCTTGGTCTCAATGGCGATGAACCTGCCGCGCCAGCACACCAGAATGTCGGGGCAGCCAACGCGCCCCATACCGTTCGACACGGGCATGTAGTACCACGCATCTCGCGACACGAGGTATTCTTTAACGGCCTTCTTGACCTTACCCTCTGGTGTCATTCCCATAAGTCGTATCCGTCGTTGATGGCCCCGTGGACCGCTATGTAAGTCTCCAATCGGTGCTTAAGTTCGTTCTCCAAAGGAGTGACACGCTCCTGCACCGTGGCGTGGTTCACCAGCTGCTGGTCGGTCATGGATCGAATGTCGTCAGGTTCTACAGACTTCGACATGGGCCTTCACTCTCCACAAAATTCACACAGTTTCTTACCGACAGGACACCAGTTCCGGCATAGTCCACTGGGTTTAGGCGTCCACTTGTCTTTGTCGTAGGCCGCTGCCATCCGGCTCAGGCGCGGTAGAAATTCTGCCCATATTTTAGGCAACTGTTCACGCGTGAACACTTCCTTGTCAAACTTGCCCACCTTCAACCAGACGAAACCGGTCACGATAGTATCGACCCAAGGATACATAGCGAACCCCAGTGCGGCAAACAATTTCAGCTGGTCGTGGTCCGGTTTGTGTTTGCCGGTCTTCCAGTCAAGGAAGTAGCCCTTCTCGGAGCCGACAACGCCGATGTCGATCACGCCACGGACCCATACGTTCTTCGCCATCCACGTCGTGGGGCGTAGGTCTTTGTCGAGCGCGACCCGCTCTTCGATCACGCGCTTGCCTTCGTATGTCAGCAGCTTGTCCACGTAGCGACCATACTTTTCGATGTCTTTGGGCAGTGCCGTTTTGCTCTTGGCGTAAAGCTCCAGTGACTTGTGGACTTTGTTACCCCACATGGTCGCCTCAGTCTGGGGTTCCTTTACCTCACGCGTGACACGCGTCAGTTGGAAACGCTTGGGGCAGGTCTCAAATGCGGTGAGCGCGGAATAACTCCACGGTTTCTTTAGTTCCAAGGTGGCACCTCTCCGTTGTAAATTTCAGTGTCTATGATCTCCCAGAAGACGCTCAGGATTTCCGCCTGCTCTTCTACTCCCAACCGACCGTTCTCGGTCTTGTCCCGGTACACCGCAAGGTATTCTAGGCGTCGTTGCGCCCATGCGTGCTCCAGATTAGCCATCCACTGCAACCGCGTGTGGAAGTTTGTGTGCCCGTACAGCTCCTCTGCCTTGGCGATGGCGCGGTCAGCCCGCTCTCTGCGGACCTGCTGAACGTAGCGGCCCATGATCTTTCGGTAAAGCGCTTGTACGCGCTCCCACGCTTCACTCTTGTGTTCGATGGAGTCCCGGACCCCAAGTATGTACTGGACAAACCCCTCTAAGTTGTGCGCGTAGACTTCAATGAGGGGCGTCAAGAAAACATGCTCCCGTGGCAGGATAAATGTTGTCGGGTTCTGGTTGATACTCTGCATGTAACCATCTGCCTGTCGTAACCATGACGCCGCTAGGGCGGGATTTTTCAATATTAGGTCTGTAACGTCGCTTATGGTGTACCCACATTCTGGCTTTCTGGCAGCCATTAGATCATCTCCTTTTGGGTGTGGCAATGTGTAAACGCGTGCACACGTACTTTTTTGTGTCGCTGCGTGTCCCTAATAGTCTCAGATACACGCAGTTGTGTCCATACACGTTTTACTAGATGCGTTAAACCACAAGAAGGGTTCCTTATTTGGCTTCACCGTAAGTGTCTGCGATGTCGCCCTCGCTCCAAGTCACCAGCTCTGGCCACCACTCTGGGGGTGTCCGCATGATGCTCTGGACTGTGCCTAGTAGTTCTTCTGCCTCATCTTCTGGCACGACGTAAACAAGCTCGTCGTGGACTGTCAGCGCCGGGTTTCTCCCGGTCGCCCGTTTTACTTCCAATGCGTTATCGGCGATCACACAACGCGCCAAGTGCTGCACGATGTTCTCGTCGATCTTCCCCGCGTAGATGCGGGCCTTGTTACGGCCTCTGCCGTAGACAAACTCTTGACGGTTTTCATCCGTCAACTCGGTGCGCAGGTCCGGGTACCGGATCATACCCTTGGGGGTTTTCAGCCCGCCGGGCACGGGGGTAATCATACCCCACGGGTCCAGTGCTTTACCTTCAGCCTCCTGCATAATGGTGGGCAGTGCCGCGTGGCATGTGCGCCAGCCTTTGACAATCTCTCTGTGGGCCGAACGATACGCGTGCACCACGCGCTGTGCTTCCTTGAGGTCCATGTCAACGCCGCCCATGAGTCGTGCGACTTGCTGGAATGTCGGCGCTCCCGCACCGAAACCAAGGCCCAGATGGGACACCTTGCCCACTTGGCGTTGCACCTTGCTGATCTGGTCCTCGTCCACGTTGTAGAGGTCGTTGGCTGCGAAGTACCGATATAGGTCAGCGTTCTCAGGGTCGGCCCGGAACAGCTCCATGGCGTAGGGTACTTTCCACAGGAACATATTGACCCGCAACTCAATGCCGGACAGGTCAGCCACGACAACCTTATACCCTTCAGGGGCACGCAGTGACTTGCGCAGCGCGTCGGACGGCTTGGGGTCATATGGGTTGACCCGTGGCAGGTTCTGGGGGTTGTAACCCCAGCCAGACCACCGCCCCGTGGTGTCGGCACCATAATACTTCAGCGGGATCGGCACCTTCTGTTGCGGGTGCGCGTTGGCCGCGTCCATAAACGCACTGATCCTTGTCTGTAGAAGCGTGCTCTTGGCATCCAGCCGGGCCGATGCAGCCTGCGCCACCAGTGGGTTCTCATGCTCCTGCATGTCGAGGAAGGCTTCGTCTGACTTGGCGAGGGCCGGTATCTCTTTGCCCGTGGTCGGCGACACTTTCATCGGAACCTCGACGCCAAGGGTCTCCAGCAGTTGTTTGAACTTGGCCGCAGACATCAGCAGCTTCCGCACTTGGTCTATGTCCATGCCAGCGAATGTCTCCCCCAGCATGATCTTGGCCGTGGCGTTAAGGGGTATGCTCGTTGTCAGTATGACGCCCAGTTCGCGCAGCACCTGCTCTTTGCGGATGGTCTCTTCCTCGAACGTGTTGCCCAGCAGGTCCATGTCCGCGTCAAACTGCGGCTCCACCAGCATACGGATCGTCATGTCAATCAGCTTAACTTCGTCCCTGCGCGTCTGGGGTATCAGCTTGCGCAGAAGTGCGTAGCACTGGTCCACGTCGTCGGCGTTATATCGGCCCATGTCGCGTATCTCACCCTTGGTGAAGTCCGACAGGCGCTTGCCCTTCGTGGCGATGAGCGCTGCTTGGTTCTTAACACCCAGACCGTAGTGCTCCACCAGTTTGGCGAGCGACAGCCCCACGTCCTTCGCGTGGATGGGCCGGGCCATAGCGAGAGTGCAGCCCCACATTGCAGGCTTAACACCCATGCGCCACGCTAGGATCATGGCATCAAACCCGGACATGTTGTGCCCGACCACCCAATACTGCGACCAGTCAACCTGTCTGGCGTAGGCTAAGACTTCTTCCTCTCCGAACACCACTTTGGTGGGTCCGTTGTCGAACTTGAAAGCGCAGCTGATAATGTCGGTGTCGGGGTGCATACAGTATTTGATGGGCGACATTTTGGTCAGCGAGTGGTCCACGGCCCAGTACGTCTCAAGATCAACAGTTGCTATTTTCATTGTTGCGAACTCCCAAATTGCGCGTTAACGTGTATGCACCTAACGTGATTGTTAGGGCCGCGCCGGGCGGTCCCCGGTATTCAGCCCATGTGTGTCCCAAGTGGACATTCGGGCAGTCTAGTCCTACCCATTCCTCCCTGTTGAACTTACCCCGCCAGCTCACACTGGCGGGGTCTTTTTATACTGCTTCTGACCGCGCGTTGTCCTTCTGCGAAGCGGTCTTTGGCACTTTGTACCGGACGACAGGGTCGCCTGTATGGCCCCAGTCAAAGTCCACCGCCGGGATAGGCCCCACGTAGTCTCCGCTGCCGTAGAACTTCATCTCTGCGATCACCGGGGTCTGTGGGTCAACGGGGCAAGTGGTCCCCAGATGTACAATCCACGTCATCAGTCACACCTCCACCACTTCGCAGCCCAGCACACCCAGTACCTTCTGCACCTTGGCCATCTTCTCCGGGGGGCACACCACCAGCAGGGTATCGCTGGCCTCTGGCATCGGCTCCTGCACTGGCGTCGGCATCACCGTGGTCTCGACGACCTCGGGCTTAGGCTCTGGCTCCGACTGCACCTTGGCGCTGCCCGTCTTGGCCGACATGCTTGCCATGAACAACTCCGCCGCCTTCTCGGTCCTGCGGGAGGGTGTGTTGCGTCCCATGAGCCAGTGGTTGGTTGCGCTCACCAGTCCCAGTGCCCTGTCCATATCAGATTGCCTGTAGAAGCAGGTCAACATGCTTGCGATGTTCGGGAAGCCTTCTTTGCTCAGGCGCTGGAAGGCTTCGTTGTGCTTGCTTGCGAGTGTCTTCATTTTTCATCTCCAAAATTGTAGTGCAAGCCCCTGTCGATCAGCCCCAACGGTGAAGTTTGGCGCTTCTTTGTCTGGGGAACTGTGACCAACCAACATACATATCCAAACGCCTGCCTTCCCTTGGTTTTAGGACGCGATAGTTGTGGTTGTGTTGAGGCTGACCGAAAGAGGCTTGCACGGGGTAAGTTACGCGTTTTGTTTTGTTCGGGCGGGCACCACATAGGTGTCCACCATGGCTCGTTTTGCTTTGGCAACCATGTCAGCGGTGCCGTTACCTCCGGGGAAGGCGACAACCACATCAGGCTGACCGACCGTCAACATTTTGGAGTTGCGAATTGCCCCGGCGGCCTTGCCGTGCTTTTCCCAATCAGCAGGGTACACCTTCACGTCAACCTCAAGATCGACTGCCAGTTTACCTGCCAACGTGTCAGCACCCCGCGCCCCACCGTGGATGATGATTCGTGGGAACCCACGTACCGTGGCCAGCTGGTACATGGCTTCGTCCATAAGGTCGGCGTCGTTGAAATCCCGCCCGCCGCAGACCAGCCAGACTTCATCCGTTTGCATCATCGCGGTCATTTTCTGTTCTCCCTTGCTGTTTGACGTTCTGACTGTGACGCCAGTTCGAGAAGTTGGTGAGCCGCCTCGCGCAGCTCACCGGGGTCAAGTCTCTCCTGTGTAGCACGCATGATCATATGCGCTGTGAACAGGCGTAGCACGGCATGTGGCCGTAGCATCCTCAGTTTCTCTGAGGCCGTGGGGTAGGTTTTGGCACCTTGTATTGATGCCCAGAACAAACTCATCCCAGTTCCTCCGTGTCTAGGAAGTTGCCTTCGCCATCCACGTGCCGCGCCCGGATCATCACCCACGGGGTGTTCTCCTTCTCAACCTTGTTCTTGACGACAACCGCGAGCAAGCGGTCCATGTCGTCGAGGTCCAAGTGCTCGCTGAGTTTGGCGGGGATGTAGATATTCTCATCGGTGTCTTCACGTACGGCGAAAGCTGCCCCGTCAGTGACGTTTGTAATGATGCAGTGTACGCGAGTGGCCATGCTGTTATCCTTTTGCTGTTGTGATGCGGTGAGCCACGGCCAGACCGACAACGGTGTCGAGGTCGACTTCTACCTTGGCGGTTTCTTGTGCTGACTTGTTAACACTGCGTTCAACCTTTGTGTTGAGGCGCTCCATGTAGGAGTACGGGATGTACGCCTCCAGCTCCGGCATGGCCTTGATCGCAGTGTTGAGCGAGTTGTGGGTGCGCAGGAAGGCGATGATCTGCTGCTCCACCGTGGCGAACTTCTGCTTCGTCTCGTACCGCTCGGTACCCAGCTTGACCCCGTTGTTGAACCAATCTTTGAACTCCGGTGGGGTGTCGTCAAGGTTGCCAATGCGTACGGTTTTCGTCCCGTAGCGGATGTCCGTGTACGGCGGGGCCTCAATACCGGTAGAACTCTCAATGAGGATACGACCTGTTGAGGCCTGCTTGCTGAGTATGTCTTTTACGAACTCGACATGGACACTGCCGGTACGTCGGGTCCAGTCTTCGGGGAGACACCCGCGAAACTCAGGCGCTTCTTTCCACAGCACCGCCTCAAGAACCTCAATGCACGCCGCCATGAGTGGCGTATCAATTTGTGGTGGAGGGGTTTCGTATACGCTCATCGCCTGCGAGCGCATCCCGCGAATTTTGCGTGTGGTGTCGCCGATTAGCTGTTCTGTTATTTTTACGTAAGCCATGTGCTTATGCTCCTTTCGTGTAGAGGAAGTCGTGTTGGGTAACTGCGCGGGGGTATGTGAAACCGTCCTCGGCAACACTGCGCATCGTGTCGGAGTTGCTGCTGAGTTTAGCCACCAAGTCACTTACTTCGAGGTCGGCCCATGAGGGTTGCGCGGCCACTGGGTACCGCGTCTCCCAGTGGTACCGTTTAGACCCTGCGGGGTTGATCCGGTGTGCGGCGCGGATGACAGCACGAACTTCAGTCAGCTTCGGCCCGAGGTCTTTACGCACAGACTTATCTGGCACGCTCACGTCAAAAGCGTTGGTCGGCACTGGCAGTCGGTCCGGACCCATCCACACCGCAGCCTGAAGCAAGTTCCGAGGGAGGTACTGCTGGCGGTCCTTCCGGCTATAGAAGCCCCCGAGGCGCACCGCGACTTTCTGCTGCTCATCCACGGAAAGGTACTGCATACCATTCTGGTTGAGCCATGCTTTCTTGACCGGCTGGGTACACTCCTTGTCGAGGTACAGCTGCGGGCAGTTGTCGTCGGACGTGGACAACACGTAGATGCCGTATTTGTCGTAGAAGTCCCGGTCGCGTGGGTGCGGTTGTGCTGTGGTGATGGCCAGCTCGCCGGTCTCGAACTCGACAAAGATACCGTTGGTTGTGTGGAACGCCTTGAATCCGTCCCACTGCTTTTGCTCATGGTTAAAAGTAAATTTCTGCATGTTGATTACTCCAGTTCTGATTTGATGATTGTGCCCCAGTCGAAGTCTTCGCTGTGGGTGGTGAGCCACACGGTCTTGTCCGCGTGATGAGTCGTGAAGGACTTCTGGTCGCCGTAACCGTCCGTCAGGTAGACAATGGCCTCTGGCTCAATGTCGTTGTCGTCGATGTGGTCAAAGACAGGTTTGAACGCTGTGCCTCCGCCACCGTGGGGGGTGAGCTTCACGGGGAAGTCGTCAAGTGTATACTCGTCAACATGTGCCACCGCAGCGTCACAGTAGATGACGACAACCTTCTCGGGATGGCAGGTCTCCAAGATGCGGTTCAGGTGCCCGCCGAAGAAGTTGAGTTCTTGCTGCCCGATAGACCCGGACGTGTCCACGCCGACGACAACGGTGCCCATCTTAGGCTTCTTGTCGACGCCCGGCAGGTACATACCTTGGTGGATGAACCGGCGGTTAGGGCGCTGCCAGCTGACGCCCTCGTTGACCAGTGCGGTCATGTGACGCTCAAGGTACTGGTGCCACGGGGTCTTGACCTCGACCATCTCGTCGATGATGCGTTGCAGGGATGCAGGCATCTTGCCCGTGGCCTTGGCCGCCTTGGCGGACTGGATAGCTTCGATCTTGGCTTGGGCCTCAAGCTGTTTGATCGTCGCGTCGTCCAGAGGTTGGCCGTCTGGCCCTGTGGCGTCACCGATGTCGTTGCCGATACCGCCGGGGCCGTTACCGCCGCCGCTGTCGTTCTCGTCGTACAGCTCTTCTGAGGCGTAGTTGCGGGCATCGCGCATGTAGATGCCACCTTCGATCATGTCGCCCACCTTGGCGTCAACCAACGTGTCGTTGATGACTTTGTCACAGGCGACGTTCCACGCTTTATGGTCGCGGTGCCCACGGCGTGTGCCGTGCATCAGCATGTAGTGCAGTGCCTCGTGCGCCAGAAGGAACATGAGTTTCTTGACGGTGTGGGGGAAGCACCAGTGTGGGTTAAGGGTCATCTGCCCGTTGGGGTGCATACAGGCTGTGGGGATGCCATAGCTGTACTGGATGGGGCGGCGGCTCACAGCCGTCCCGAAGAAAGGGTGGTCGAGGATCAGCAGGCTCTTGGCCTTGCTAACCCGACGCTCGAACTCGGCGAACTCAGCTGCTGACAGCTGGGCAGGCGGTTGATGATTCGTCGTCGGTGCTACTGCTTGTACTTGTGTCATGTTTCTCACTTTCGTTTATTGCGATTAGTGCCAGTGTATTGACGTCACACCAGTCCCTGCATTGTGCCCATGAGCGCCTCAATCTGGCTGGCTGCCTTGGCGCGAACGGTCTGGCTGTTGCGCAGCACTTCCTTGTTGTTGGCGTATGTGCCCACGAGACTGCGAAGCTCCGCGATCTTGTCACTGATTACTGGATCAGCTGACACGTTAACACGTGCCATACGATCTGCGGCCTCCGCCATGTTGTCAATGAGGCTGTCGCGGAAGATGCTGCCGTCCTTGCCGATAGGCGTTGCCAGCTTGGCCGCTGCCGCCATCATGGGGTTGAGCATTTCCTCCACCACGTGCCGTGCCGCGTTCTCTTCCGCATCGGTGAGCTGCTTCTGCAAGGTGGCTTTGTCCTCGTCGCTGATCGCCACACGGAAGTCACCAGTGGTAGGCACTGGCAAGTAACGCACTTCGATGTTGAACCGACCACCGATCTCACTGGCGTCGGGGTAGTCGTCAGGGTTCACCAAGTTGGGCTTACCCTTGGCGTCGGCGATAGCCTGCAAACGGTCGAGGTCTTTCTGCACCTCATACGCCCAGTTGACTTCAAGGTCGGCCACTGCGTCGTCAGCTGCTTCGATCCGCTTGCGCAGCCCTGACGTGAAGTCGAAGTAGTGGTCGATGTTCAGCATACGAACACCTGTGGCCCACGGCACTGTATTCTCGTTGACGTAGGTGTAGACGTCAGCGTAAGCGACTTTGACCTCCGCCATGCGGTTGTTGCGACCTTCGAACAGATGCTTGATCACGTTACCCGCGCCATACATCTTGCTCTCTTCGTCGTCCCGCTTGGACGTGCCGAACATGGACCGCTTGAGCTGTACCAGCACGGCCTTCTCGTCGAGACCTTTGACCTTGATCGCGTTCCGCACCAGTGGCTCCGCCGCTGCGGATGCTTTTGTCCACGTGTCAGCAGATGCCTCTTCGGGTTCTGGTGTAGCGATCTCTTCTGCAAAGATGTCGGCCACGTCTTCGTCGCTGACTTGTGCAGTGACTTGTTCGGTTGATGAGTCGTTGGCTTTCTTTTCAGCTTCAAGCCTGTCGATGTTGGCAAAAGCTGCCTTGAGTGTGTCTGAGATGTTCATGGTATTACCTTTCGTTCGGTCTGTTGATTAAATGGTAGTTGTGAAAGCTGTGAAAGCTGTGCCTTCACCGCCGCCGTCACCGTCGGAATCGAGGTGGTAAACGAGCGAGGCACGCCTGTGGCCGATACCTCCTCCGTCTCGGTCTCCGTATCCGAACCCCCTACCCTTACCTTCGCCGTCGCCGTAGGGGCTGCCATCGCCGAAACCATCAGGCCAATGGTGCCCTCCGTTCTTCATGGGAAACACACGTGCCCCGGTTATGCGGGTGAGTGAGAATGGAACTGTCATGTTCCGTCTCCGTTGCCGAAGCCGCAGCCGTATCCGTCGTCGAATCCGAAGCCGCAGCCGTGACCGCTGCCGTGACCGCCGCCGTGACCGCTGCCGTGACCGTAACCGACGCCGTAACCGACGCCGCCGTCACCGAAAACTAAGCCGTGGCCGTCGCCGTCTCCGACGCCACCATCCGGGTAAGGTAGGCGTGCCCCGGTGATGCGGGTGAGTGAGAATGGAACTGTCATGATGCGTAACCTATGCCCCCGCCTATGCCGTTACCGAAGTTGCCGTTACCACCGCTGCCTATGCCACTGCCTTCACCTTCACCGTAACCGTCACCGTCGCCGAAACTGCCGCTAAAGCCGTAACCGACGCCGCTAGCTGGGTAGGGCAGGCGTGCCCCGGTGATACGGGTGAGTGAGAAAGCTACCTCCATGACCGTGCGCATGGGATAACAAACAGCAGCGCCTCGGTGTTGATGTTCATTGAGGGCACTTCCGCGTCTAGGATAGTCTCATCCCGTGGCCCGTCCACCAGCTGGCCCAGACCTTCGTCGGTACCCCAGCGCCGGATACACCGTGCGTGTGTAGCGTCCCACATGCCGGTGTACTTGTTCATCATCAGCGTGTCTGTGTAAAATACGAAGCCGTTTGTCAGTACGGCGATGCTTGGGCCGTAGTTATTTGCTGTTTGTATTGGCATCTTTCTTCTCCAATTTGTGTTGTTTGTATTCGCTGTTCATAACGTGGCCCTCTCCAACCACGGGAGCAGTGAGTCGTGCTTGTGCTTGTCCTTGATCACTGCCTCCAGCGTGTCACGGTCCAACCGCTCGTCTGTACGGACAATATAGGGTCCGCCCCCCGCAGCAAACCGCCCCCGCATCGTGATATGTTCTATGCTTCGCATTAAGAGTGTCAGATCGGGATTACCTTCGCCGAGCACCCTAGCGGCGGCGGTCTTCACAACCACATCGTCTTGGTCGTAACACAGGAAGGCGTCGAGGACTGGCCTTAGCGGGCCAGTCTCCATTGTAAAGATTGATGTGAACATCAGTTGCCACCCATGAAGATGTCTTTGTTCGCAATCGCCCAGTCGATGAATGGCTTGGTGGACTGGAGCTTGGGGTTCAGCCGCAGCGCGTCCGTGACGTAGACCATCTGGAACTCCTTGGGCATACGGCCCACGTAGATCATGTCCCGGTCGAAAGATTCCGGCTCGGTTGTCATCGACAACGCTGTGGCCACGGCATACTTGACCGCAGGCTCGTCGGGCACCTCTGTCTTCTCCGGGTGGAGCCGGATGACGTCAACGCTTGGCATCTTTGACATGAGGTCACGTGCGGCAACCCACTCGGCGGCAGCACCCTCGCCGACACGGCCCTTGACCGCTTCGAAGTATGAGTTGGTGTCCAGTGTGGTCGGGATTTCTTTGAACACTGCGGTCCATGAACGCTGCGTGGGGTTGCTGCGCCGTGCCGGGTCGAAGTCATTCAGCAGCTGTGGGCGCAAGCGCAAGAACGCGATGCCGAGGTGTTCCACCCCGTTGTTCATTGCCCACTCGCACCAGTCGTCCAGTGAGTCGTCAACGTCGAAGTGGAACATGCGGTCGTTCAAGTGCGACAGCAGCGCCTTGGCCCCGGCCTTATCTTCCACACGGTTGCCCGTGCACATGATGCGGACCTGGGGGTCCAGCTTGTACTCGGTCGTGCAGCGATCCAAGACGAAACCCGCCAACCACGTCTGCATCTGCTGGCTGGACTGCGCAGCCTCTTCGAACACGATAAAGGCAGGCCCAGTGCCTTCACGGAACTGGTGGAACATCTGCGTGGGGTTGAAGATTGTCTCGCCGTCAACAATGCTGGGCACACCAGTAAAGTCCACCACATCGTGGTTGTTGACGTGTACACGCAGTACGCGATCTTCTGGGATGCCCAGAGACTCGGCCACCTGAAGGGTCATGTCGGACTTACCCATGCCGGGCTTGCCATGCGCCATGAGAACGGCGTGTGGGGTCTGCTTGTAGATTGCCACTGCGGTGTCGCGGATTGTGTTGATTGAAGCCATTTTGTTTTCTCCGAAGTTTGAAGTTTGAAGTTTGAATAGGTGCTGTTATGTGCACCTGAGTTTACACGTAAACACATAGGTGTCAACGCGTGGACGTGTGTTTTGTCCCCCTATGAATGAAAGCTAAATGT
>Ga0208134_1001678_pt1 | contig 12502 bp, 19 predicted proteins | sample VirMetDEL_Mar_31_FD_184515 | JGI IMG/M metagenome (GOLD analysis project Ga0208134, IMG submission 184515) | Aqueous microbial communities from the Delaware River and Bay under freshwater to marine salinity gradient to study organic matter... | ecosystem: Environmental > Aquatic > Marine >... | reverse complement strand
CGCCAACCGATTGGGGGTACCGTTGGAAGAATACGCCAGACAGGTTGCATTAGAAATGAGGAACGGATAATGGCTGAGAACAGAATCAAGCGTGACAGCGAGACTCGTGAAACAAAGACTCGTACCAGATCGTGGCAGCGCCCAGAGGTATTACCCTCACCTACGCCACAAGACGGCTACGAATTTCACTGGGTTCGTGTAGCTACGCAAGGTCAAGTGGATGCCACCAACGTCTCCTCGAAACTGCGCGAAGGTTGGGAGCCTGTACGGGCTGAAGATCATCCTGAGATTACTATGGTGACTGTGGAGAATGAACGCTTCGCAGATAACGTGGTGATTGGTGGTCTGATGTTGTGCAAAGCTCCAGCAGAGCTAGTTCAAGAACGTACTGACTACTACAATAATCAGACGAAATCTCAAATGAGTTCTGTAGATAACAACCTGATGCGTGAGAATGATCCACGTATGCCTATATTTAACGAACGGAAAACCACCGTATCGTTTGGTAAAGGCGGTTAATTTTAGTTTAGGAGTCCATTAACATGGCTACAACTGCTGCACCTTACGGGCTAAAGCCTGTAAAACGCGCTGACGGACTACCGTATGCTGGCGCGACTTCTTCGTACCTCATCGACCCCGCTGGGGAAGGTACCAACATCTTTTATGGACAAGTAGTCCATATCGGTGCTGACGGGTACATTGCGTTGTCAACAGCTACGGGTGCCGATGGCGGTACTAACGCACTTCCTACTGGAACCACTTTGACGGGTTCTTTGGGCGTGTTTGTTGGTTGTTCATATATCAATGCTCAAGGGCAACAAATCTACGGTCAATACTACCCAAGCGGCACCACTGGTGTTGTTGAGGCGTATGTTGTAGATGATCCGAACGTATTGTTCCAAGCTCAACTGGATGGCGCTGCTGACCAGTCTGACATTGGCGCTAACACGTTCTTTGCTGCTGCTCAGTCTACCTCTACTGGTTCTACCACGACGGGTAACTCTACGAGTGCATTGGATGCAACTACTGTTACGACCACCGCTGCCTTCCGTATCGTGGCTGCTGTATCACCTATTGGTGATGCGTACCCAGACGTGTTGGTTAAATTCAATCCCGGCTATAGCAGCATGACAAATGCTGTTGGTCTATAAGTAAGGAGCTGAATAATGGCTATTTCACGCGCCCAACTCCTCAAGGAGCTATTGCCCGGACTTAACGCACTTTTCGGTATGGAATATGCGAAGTACGGCGAAGAGCATAAAGAGATTTTTGAATCTGAAAGCTCTGATCGTTCCTTTGAGGAAGAAGTTAAGTTGTCTGGTTTTGGTGCAGCCCCCGTCAAAGACGAAGGCTCTGCCATTGATTATGACAACGCACAAGAAGCGTTTACCGCTCGTTACACGCACGAAACCATTGCTATGGGCTTTAGTGTTACCGAGGAAGCGATTGAAGATAACTTGTATGACTCACTGTCATCTCGTTATACGAAAGCTCTTGCTCGCGCTATGGCTTACACCAAGCAGGTTAAAGCTGCCTCTATCCTGAACAGCGCGTTCACGGGTGCAGGTAACCCAACCTATGGTGACGGCAAAGTGTTGTGTGCAACTGACCACCCGCTAGTTTCTGGCGGAACTAACTCAAACCGTCCTGCTGTTGCTGCTGACCTTAACGAGACTTCTTTAGAAGCCGCCGTTATCCAGCTTGCTGGTTGGACTGATGAGCGTGGTCTGTTGATCGCTGCCAAGCCTCGCAAATTGGTTATCCCACCTGCGCTGCAATTCGTTGCAACTCGCTTGTTGGATACCGAGGGTCGAGTTGGCACGGCTGACAACGATCTGAACGCGATCCGTAACAACGGCTCAATCCCAGAAGGCTACACGGTTAACCATTATCTGACTGATACAGATGCTTGGTTCTTGACCACCGACGTGCCTAATGGCTTGAAGCACTTTGTTCGTACCCCAATGGCTACATCTATGGATGCAGACTTTGATACGGGCAACAGCCGCTACAAGGCTCGTGAGCGTTACTCGTTCGGTGTATCTGATCCCCTCGGGATCTTTGGTTCACCCGGAGCGTAAGCTACGGTGCTTGATGAGGGGGGAGCTTCGGCTCCCCTTTTTATTGACTTGATGAAAAGTAGGGTATACTTTCAGCCATATCGGGAAACAATCCGGTGAATCTGACAGACCCGACTGACGATATGCAGACAGATTCACTTTACTCGCATATGAGGACGCTATAATGGCTACTACTACCTTTTCAGGCCCAGTCAAATCTCTTGGTGGATTTATTTCTGCTGGCGCTGCCAACGACATCAGCCTTACCGCCGATACTACCCTTACTGTTAAAGATCACGCTGGGCGTGTGCTTCGTGTAAACGATGCAGATGGTGTATTTACACTACCTACTATTGTTGCCACTTCAGTATCTGACCAGACTGACCCAAACCAAACAAACAATGTTGGCGCAACCTTTACTTTCTTTATCGAAACGGCTGCTACTGACCTAGACATCAAAACTGATGGTACTGATAAGTTTGTTGGTGGTTTGTACACTGGCGTAACCGATGCTACTGGTAAGACCTTCATTTCTGGCGCTTCTAATGACGTTATTACGTTAAACGGCAGCACCAAAGGCGGTCTAGCAGGCAGCATGATTACTGTAACTGTAATTACTACTGCTAAGTACGCTGTTTCTGGTATTACTCTTGGTTCAGGCACACTGGTTACCCCATTCGCTGACGCTTAATAGGAGGCGTTTATGCCTAGTTCTGATATCCAGACTAAACGCATTGCAGGCACAGGCTCCTTAGCGGTTGGCCCAGCACGAGTACGTCAGGTACAGGTGCTAACGGCTGGTTCAGGGTCTCCTAGACTTACTATTACTGACGGTAACGGTGGCTCTACTTTGCTGGATTTAGACTTCAGCACTGGAGCTACTCATTCGGTAAACATTCCAGACTATGGCATTCGTTTTGAGAGCGACGTGTACATTAGTGCGTTTACCAACTTGACCGCAGTGACGGTGTTCTACAGCTAACATGCGTAGTTACTACAAGAAGTCTCCATGTGCGTCTTTTAAGAGTGGCGGGCCAACTTCTCCAGCCTCATCCAGAGGACGGCGACGTACCGCTGCTTGGACGCGCAAGGAAGGCAAGAGCGAGTCTGGTGGACTTAATCAAAAAGGCGTGGACAGCTACAACAGGGAGAACCCCGGAAGTAAGCTGAAAACCGCTGTAACGACTAAGCCCAGTAAGCTCAAGAAAGGCTCTAAGGCTGCTAAACGGCGTAAGTCGTTCTGTGCACGCATGAAAGGCATGAAGAAACGTAACACTAGTTCTAAGACGGCGAATGATCCGAATAGCCGTATAAACAAGAGCTTACGGAAGTGGAATTGCTGAGTGGCGTACCTACAAAGCAACATTCCGTACTTCAAGTGCTGGGTGAGGAAGGAATACACCCATAACCACGAGAAGTATCACGGCGAGTTTATTCACGCTATGGCTATTGCTGTTACGACAATGCCGACCAGATGCCTCAGTTTCCAAATGATATTTACTGGAGCTGAGACGTACGACGAGGAAGACGAACCCAATGTGCATGGAGGTGCAATGTGGGCACGGATGCCGATTACAGCGTTAGTAGGGGACACCCCGCTAGACGAGTGGCCCGAACCCATGCCCGTATGGGCTGCACAGCCTTGGGATTGTTCGTCTAGGGATCACGCGGTGTACGTGCTTGATAGAGCTACACCGTGCCCTTGGTTGGCAAAGATAGATGGGGAGATGTACCCCGCGAAGTATATGTTCACGGTGGACTATACGAACAACGAGATTGCTGATGACCCTGCACAACACAAGCAGAGTCATGTGATGGAGCTACTGGATGCTGGCCCATATACGGGTAACATCGTAGCTCTACCGAATAATAGGGTGCGGGTGACACATCCCGCTTGGTTTGAAACAGGAGAGGGCGCACCAGATTTCCGCCCTTCTCAACACATTCACTACAGCAAGTCTGATTTGGACTACACGCTGGACGTGAATCAAGTGTTTGATAATTTGTACGCGGAGTAAGTTATGAAGCCGAAGAAGATGTTTCTAGGTGGTTTGTTAGGTCGTAAGAAGAAAGACCAGCCGGTTAAGAAAGCCACTCGTCGGGGCAGAGGGCCGGGGCGTACGCGGCAGACTCGTATGGACGATATGAAAGATGCCCAAGACGCACAAAAACCCGGAGGTGTTTCAGACCGTAAGCAAGTATTTGCTAAAGGTGCACTGGACGTTAAGAAAGCGCCTACAACCGCACCACGTCCCCCTAAAGCAGATGCTCCTGCAAAGGTAGCGGCAAAGAAGCCACCACGCCCATTGCGCGGTACTGTGACTGGTAAAGGCGGACGTAATGTTGGTGAGGGCCGAGACAAGCGTGCCAATGTAACTCGTGAGCAGTTACAAGAAACGAGTATGACCCTACGTCAGTACCTAAACTTCATGGATAAAGAGGGCAAGCGTCCACCTAAAAAAGTTAAAAAAGCTATGGGTGGCGGCATGATGAAGTCCAAGATGAAAGCTAAGGGCTACAAAGCTGGCGGAAAGACATCGTTCCCTGACTTAAACAAGGACGGTAAGGTCACACAGAAAGACATCTTGATGGGCAGAGGCGTAGTCAAGAAGAAAGCTGGCGGCATGATGAAGTCAAAGGGCTACGCTAAAGGTGGCGCTATGAAGGCTAAAGGTTACAAAACTGGCGGCAAAGTCAGGGGCGCAGGCATTGCCCGTAGGGGCGTACGTCCAGCGAAGATTCGATGAGACGCTACTATAAGTCAGGCGGGAAGATATGTGCGAAGGGAAAGGCTTGGGCCAAACGTACCTTCGACACGTACCCGTCTGCTTATGCGAATATGGCAGCTTCTAAGTATTGCAAAGATCCTAATTATGCTAAGGGCAGCAAGAAGAAGAGTAAGTAATGGGTGATTTGAAGAAATGGCGTGACCAGCAGTGGGTTCGTATTGGCACCGATGGCAAGATCAAAGGTGAATGCGGCACGTCGAAGAACAAAAAGAACCCAGATCGCTGCTTACCTAGATCTAAGGCGCAGTCATTGAGTCAGTCTGAGCGTGCTACTACGGCGCGTAAGAAGAAAAAGGCTGGTGCTAGCGGGCAGCAGGTGGTGTCTAATACCCCTAAAGCCAAGGTTAGAATGGCAAAAGCTGGGGGTCAGATACGCGCAAACCACAGAGGTTGCGGTGCAGTAATGGATAACAGGCGCAAAAAGACCCTGTACGTATAGGAACAGACAATGGCTACATCTGGAACAACTGCATTTGATATGGACTTCACGGAGATCGCTGAAGAGGCGTGGGAGCGTGCAGGTCGTGAAATGCGTTCTGGGTATGATCTACGTACCGCCAGACGCTCTATGAACTTGATGACCATTGAGTGGCAGAACCGTGGCATCAACATGTGGACGATTGACGAAGGCACGTTGAGTCTTACGCAAGGTACTTCTGAGTACACGCTACCCGCTGACACCATAGACTTACTAGAACAACAGATCCGTACGGGCAGTGGCAATGTAGCTACGCAGTCAGATTTAACTATAAGCCGTATTAGCGTTAGCACGTACGCTTCTATACCTAACAAGTTAACCCAAGGTAGGCCGATTCAAGTATTCGTAGAACGCCTACGAGATGCCCCCAAAATCAACGTATGGCCCGTTCCAGACAGTGATGACTACATTTTCTACTACTGGCGTATGCGTCGTATAGAAGACGCAGGAAACGGGATAGAGACCGCTGACATGAACTTTAGGTTCTTTCCGTGTCTGGTGGCGGGGCTTGCTTACTATATTGCTATGAAAGAACCGGAGTTGGTAGACCGTGTGGCTATGCTCAAACAAGCGTACGAAGAGCAGTTTGCGTTAGCAGCGGGAGAAGACAGAGAGAAGACATCCGCACGCTTTGTACCTCGTATCGGTAGGGCGTAACAATGTCGAATCGTTTTGCATCAGCACAAAAAGCTATTGCCGAATGTGATGTTTGCGGGTTTCAGTATAAGCTACGAGAGCTAAAGAACTTAGTACGTAAGGGTATAGATACAAACATAAAGGCTTGCCCAGAGTGCTGGAACCCAGACCAACCGCAACTAAAGTTGGGTGAGACTCCAGTAGATGATCCGCAGGCTATTAGAGACCCAAGACCTGACAGAAGTTTAGGGGAAGCTGGGGCTAGTAGCAGTAGGCAGATACAGTGGGGTTGGAACCCCGTGGGTGTGGGAGATGACCCGTTTGGTCTGACTCCTAATGACCTAGCAGCAACGGGGCAGGTAGGGACAGTAACAGTAACCACAACATAGAGTCGTGATATGAAAGCACCAAAAGTAGTTAAGACCGTAGGATGGCCTACACCAGTAGAAGTAAAAGACGCGCCTAAGCCTGACATGAAGGGTGTAAAAACCACCGGCATCAAGGTTCGTGGTACAGGCGCTGCAACGAAAGGCACGATGGCCCGTGGCCCTATGGCGTAAGATATGAACTACACCGAGCTAAAAACAAACATTCAGGACATCTGTGAAACTTCTTTTACAGATGCCCAACTCGCTATGTTCACAGAGCAGGCAGAGCAGAAGATATATAACGCTGTACAGATACCCGCGTTACGTAAAAATGTACTCGGTGTTATGACAATCAACAATAACTACTTGGCAACGCCCACTGATTTCTTGTACTCGTACAGCCTTGCTGTTGTGGATGGTAACGGTAACTACTCGTTTTTGTTGAACAAAGACGTTAACTTTATGCGTGAGGCGTACCCCAACCCTAACGCTACAGGGTTACCCAAACACTACGGTTACTTTGACGACGACACCATTATTCTCGGGCCTACTCCTGATAGCGGATACACGACGGAATTGCATTATGGGTATTACCCAGAGTCGATAGTTACCGCAGGCACTACGTGGCTTGGGGAAGAGTTTGATTCTGCTTTGTTAAATGGGGCGTTAGTCGAAGCCCTACGGTTTATGAAGGGTGAGCCTGATCTAGTTGCCTTGTACGATAAGATGTATGTACAGGCTCTTGGGCTTCTCAAGGTTCTAGGCGATGGTAAGTTGCGAGAAGACACCTACCGTTCAGGCCAATTTAGAGTTCCGGTTAGCTAAAAATGTTAGTTGAAGCGCCACAAATGGAAGTAGGCAATGTAATTGTCACCACTACGTCGGATGGTGGACACGATCCTGTGTTCTGGGCACAATCTGCCGCAGACCGTATCGTAAGCGTAGGTAGCAGTTGCCACCCTGCAATAGCGCAACAAGCGCAAGCATTTAAGGAGGCGGTTAGGGCTACGGCTTTGCACTGCATACAAGAAGCAATTAAGAGTGATAGAACCACTTTGGTCGCTGAACTTGAACGTCAAGGCCATAAGGACATGGCAGACATAATTAGGAGTCTATAATGGCTATTACGACGGCAATGTGTACGTCTTTCAAGAAAGAACTTCTGGAAGCCAAGCACAATTTCCTAGCGAGTGGTGGTAACACTTTCAAACTGGCGCTGTATACAAGCTCCGCAACTCTAGGGGCAAGCACCACTGCTTATGCAACTGCTAATGAAGTAAGCGGTACGGGATATTCCGCAGGCGGCGGCACTCTGACGAATGTAAACCCAACAACGTCTAGCACTACCGCGTTTACAGACTTCGCTGACCTTACGTTTTCTGGCGCGACAATCACCGCTAACGGGGCTTTGATTTATAACAGCACCAACAGCGATAGAGCAGTATGCGCCTTGGCGTTTGGTGGCGATAAGTCTTCAACGGCAGGTGATTTTACGATTCAGTTCCCAGTAGCAGGCGCGTCTAGTGCGATCATTCGTATCGCGTAGCGAGTAGCACATGTCTATATTTAACGCCGGTTGGGGTCGTGGTAGTTGGGGGGAAGGCCCGTGGGATACTAGAATACCTGATGTTTCTGGGGTAGAAGCCACAGGAGCGATAGGAACACCACTTATTAGGCAAGGCTGCACGGCGTTTCCAACAGGAGTATCTGCTACAGGCGGTACTGGTAGTGTTGTGGTGTTGGGTGACGCGGTTATACTCGTTACGGGCGTAGCCGCAACAGGCGTTGCAGGTACTATAAACATTTGGGGCGAAATAGATACGGCCCAAAATCCAAACTGGCAAGAAATAGCCGCATGAGGTTTTAGATGACAACTCAATATACGACAATTTTGAAGCTCGCCTTACCAGTTCAAGGCGAATTATCTGGTACATGGGGCGATGTGGTTAACAACAACATCACTTCGATGGTTGAAGAAGCTGTTGCAGGTCGCAAGGTCATCAATACGTGGACTGCTAATTCACATACGCTAACCAGCGCAGACGGCACCACGTCCGAAGCGCGTGCGGCAATATTAACGCTCACCGATACAGGTACGGCACTATCAGGCGCAGGCTCGGTTGTGTGCCCCGCAGCATCGAAAATTTACATCGTTGAGAACGGCACAGCGCAGGTAATTACGGTTAAGACCGCCAGCGGTACGGGCATAGCAGTACCTGTTGGCAAAAACATGGTCGTGTTCTGTGATGGGACTAACGTAGAAGAAGGTATTAGCAATATTGCTAGCCTCTCTATTGGTGGCGACGGGGCCACAGTTACAGGCATTAAAGACGAAGATAATATGGCGTCTAACAGCGCCACAAAACTTGCTACACAACAGTCTATTAAGGCGTATGTAGATTCGCAGGTTACCGTACAGGATCTTGATGTAACTGATGGCTCCGCTAGCATTGACATCGACCTAGACTCTGAGTCTTTAGGTATCTTAGGTGGTACAGGTATTGATTCTACTGCTTCAGGTACCGCTGTAACCTTAGCTGTTGACGCTACTGTAGCTACGCTCACAGGCTCACAGACACTTACGAACAAGACCCTAACAAGTCCTGACATTAATGCTCCAGATATTGACGGTGGAGCTATAGATGACGCTGTAATTGGTGGCGCTACCCCCGCTGCCGGTAGTTTCACTACCATAGCTGCTTCTGGAAACGTCGATTTTAATGCTGATGTAGACGTTGACGGTACGCTAGAAACAGACGCTTTAACCATTAATGGAGTAGCGTCGGTTCCTTTTGAAGCGGCAGACCACAGCAAATTAGACGGTATCGAAGCTAGCGCAGACGTAACAGACGCAACTAATGTTACAGCCGCTGGCGCTTTGATGGATTCTGAAGTAACTAACCTTGCCCAAGTAAAGGCATTTGACTCTTCAGATTACGCTACAGCCGCACAAGGGACTACAGCAGATGCTGCCCTACCCAGAACGGGTGGCGCTATGACGGGGGCTATTACAACCAATAGTACCTTTGATGGTCGTGACGTAGCTACTGATGGCACTAAACTAGATGGTATTGAAGCAAGTGCTGATGTAACAGATGCAACTAACGTAACTGCTGCCGGTGCTTTGATGGACTCAGAGCTTACATCTATCGCTTCAGTAAAGGCGCTTAACCAAGGCGTGGCTACTACTGATAGCCCTACATTTGCAGGGATAACCACCACTGCAAACTCAACAATAGGCACGGACAAAAAAATAATCTTCAGAGATTCTGCTATACACATTAGCTCAACGGCTGATGGCGACTTGTCTATAGCTGCTGACGACGAGATAGATTTAACGTCAACCTTAATCGACATTAACGGTAACTTAGATGTTTCTGGGACTGCAAACTTCGTTAACTTAACGCTGTCTGGTGGTCAAGGTTCAGACGGGCAAGTGCTCACCAGCACAGGCTCTGGCGTACAGTGGGAAAATGCTTCAGGAGGTATTGCGGATGTAGCGGCTGATACTTCCCCCCAGCTAGGTGGTAATTTAGACGTTAACGGCCACGATATTATCTCTGCCAGCAATGGGGCTATTGAACTAGATCCAAATGGATCAGGTAAAGTGATATTCAAAGGTAACGCAACTAGAGGTGCTGGTCAGTTCGTGCTCAACTGCGAGAACAACAGCCACGGTATTACTATCAAGGGGCCACCCCACAGTGCTAGTGCTTCTTATACCCTAACACTGCCAGATAACGATGGTGACAATAATCAACTTCTCAAGACCGATGGGTCAGGTAATTTAAGTTGGGTTACAGTATCCAGTGGTGTGGATGGTATTACTTCAAGCACTACAACAACCACCATAAAGATAGAAAAAAACAGTAACCTCACCCAAGTAGGTATTGGTGAAGGTGTAACCCCCGAAGCCACTTTAGAGGTGTATTCATCTGGCACCTCTACCTCTAAGAAAGCCTTTATGGTTAATACCCAAGGCGCTGCTAATTCGATTTTGGTGAGAGGGGACGGTAAAGTAGGGGTATTTCGCAGCAATACCTCCGAGATTTTTTATAATTTTGATATTTATGGCGACACTCGTATTGATGGAGACCTAAATGTAAAAAACATAAAAATTGGTTACGATAATACAAGCAGCAACAACGCCCAAGGTACAGACGGCCAAGTGCTTACCAGCACAGGTTCTGGCATAGCGTGGGAAGATCCGGGCGCTCCTTCAACCCCCGGAATAAACAATGTTCGTCTTGGCACTAACGCTGGCGCTAACTTCAACAACTATGCAGAAAGAAATGTAGCCATAGGTGTAGAAGCCGCACAAGACTTCATTACCGATGGGCAAACTCAAGCCGATGAGAATGTGGCTTTGGGCTATAGAGCGATGGGGGACGGGCGAAGCCCAAATGGTAATGCCGCCGTAGGTGCATATGCTTTGGAGACCGTTAGGTACGATGGTAGTAGCATGTCGTTCGGGAGTTCAAGTTCCACGGGCGCGTTCAATATTGCAATAGGTTATAAAGCAGCGCAAAGCTCTATAAAACTTAACAGTTGTATCGCTATAGGGTATGAAGCCGCTAAGGTTCTTGGGTCTACTTCAAGTTACGCCGCTGTTGACGTGTTAGCCATAGGTAATAGAGCTTTATACAGCAATACTGGTCAACCCTCAGAACTCTGTGTTATCGGCAATGACGCGATGTATAACTACACCTACTCTAATCCGGCTTACACATGCGCGGTTGGGCGCAGAGCAGGGTATGATGTAACAACCGGCTTTGCTAATACTTTCTTTGGTAATAGTTCAGGCGACAACGTAACTACTGGAGACTATAATACCATAATTGGTTGGAGGTCTAAGGGCACCGCTGACGTACAGAAAGCTACTGTTCTGGGAGGAGAAGTAACAGCATCTGGTAGCGAAACCTTTACCTTTGGGTATAGTTCTAATGACAGCGCGATAGCTAACGGTGCAACAACTATTACAGCCCCTTCAGATGAGCGTTATAAAGAAGATATTACTGATTCTACTGCCGGTCTTTCTTTCATCAAAGATTTGCGTCCTGTTACGTTTAGGTGGAAGAAAGAAAAGGATATTCCTTCTACTCAGAACGCTTATGTAAAAGACTCTGAAACCCGCGTGATGAACGATAGAACGAATCACGGTTTTATCGCACAAGAAGTCAAAGCTGTTATTGACTCACACTCAGAGATTAAAGATGGTTTTGATATGTGGAGGGAAGATGACGCGGACGGTAGGCAAAGACTTGGCCCTTCCGCACTAATTCCTATACTTGTAAAAGCAATCCAAGAATTAGAAGCGCGTGTTAATGAACTGGAGGGCGACTAATGTCAGCTACATTTGAGTGGAGTATCAAGACTCTCGAACGAGACCTTTTGCCTGAAAACATGAACGGCGCGGTGACGTATGCGCGTTGGGTCGGCACTGCATCCCAAACGGTAGGTTCTGGCGATGATGCCGTGACGTACATGGCTAAAATGGATGGCGGATCTAAGTTTACTCCAGACCCTTCCGCTTCCGACTACATCCCATATGCCGATTTGACCGAAGCGGATGTGTTTGGCTGGGTATGGGCTGGCGGCATTGATAAAGATGAAATTCAAACGGATTTGCAAGCGCAGATTGACGGTCAAATCACACCCCCTACCGCTGAAGGAGTACCTTGGTAATGAGTGAAGAGCAAACAATCGTCATTAACGACGAAGAACATAACGTGTCAGAGTTGGCTGTTGAAACCCAGATGCACGTTGCCCGTGTCGCGGAGATTCGCCAAGAAATCGCACGGCTGCAAATGCAGATTGGCGAGCGTCAGGTTGTGTTGGATGCTTACGGTAAAGCTATCATCAACGCAGTTAAGCCTGCTGAAGACGAAGAGCCAGAAGCGGAAGTGGTGCAGTAGACTATGGACGTGGGTTCGGTAACCGGATCTGCTCAAGTCAGTTGGAAGCAGATTGCCGTTGAAAAACAAGAGCGTCTGCGTACAGGCGCAGAAGGCGAACCCGTGAAAGAGATGGTGGAGACAGTAATGCCTACCTTGTATACCCAGAAAGGTAACAAGATTGAGGCTACAGAACTTGCTCCAACACAAAGGGTAGATATCTCAGTCTAAGAAGAAAGGAGTTAAGTAGTCATGGATTTACTTACAATAATCAATA
>Ga0208134_1001673_pt1 | contig 12515 bp, 19 predicted proteins | sample VirMetDEL_Mar_31_FD_184515 | JGI IMG/M metagenome (GOLD analysis project Ga0208134, IMG submission 184515) | Aqueous microbial communities from the Delaware River and Bay under freshwater to marine salinity gradient to study organic matter... | ecosystem: Environmental > Aquatic > Marine >... | reverse complement strand
GCTTGCTCTGCTTCTTCGTAAAGCTCTACTGTTTTCTCATCTACCTCTTCTTCAGTTATTTCTTGTATGGGACTTTCTAGTTCTTCTTTGGTGTCCCGTACTTCTTCAGCCACTTCTTTGCTGTCGCCACTGTCTTTGGACTCTTCGATAATAACATTGCTATCATCTGTCTTTTGTGTTTGAACGGCATCTGTTTCTTTTTTTTCTGTTAAATCAACCTTTATAACATCTGGTACAACTTCTCCCTGTGCTTCGGGTTTTGATAAATCAACCTTAACCGGTTCATTGCTTGATGTATCGGAAAATTTCTTTGGTGATTTTCTTTTACCTTTTAAAGAAAACTCACCTTCTTGTTTGACCTCTACGGCCGCTTTTACTTCTGACATAATATAATATTATAAAATTAAAAATTATTTAGGACCAAAGGCTTCTAAGCCGAAGTCACCTAAACTATCGTTAGTAGATTCAAAGTCGATAGGCGTTCCATCGTTTTGTCTCTGCTGGATCATTTGTGATTGCTGTGTTCCTATTATTCTAGCTCTTTTATCTTTTCTGTCTTCAATGTCTGCTTCTTTACCTTTCTCTCCATTGAATCTTTCTTTAGCTAATTGAACGTTGTAATTAAACTCTTCAGCCATAAGCTCTCTTTTTATAGCTGCTTCAGCTTGCATGCGCTGTATTTCAAACTGAGACTTAGCTTGCTCTAACTGCATTTTTTGATCAGTTAGTATTTGTTGCTTTTGAGTCTCTGCCATAGCTGTCTGCTCTGCTAGTTGACCGTTTGCTTGAGCTTGAGCTTGCATATTAGCTTGAGCTGCTTTTTGATCTCTCTCTTGTTTTAGTCTACGTTTTTGCTTAAGCATTTGATTTGCTAGTTTCAAATTACGTATTTGCCTAAGATCTATAGCATCTTCTAAATCAATACCACCGGTTTGTAAGGCAACCTGTATGTTTTGTTCAAGTTGTGCTTTTTCCTCTTCGTCAGGTTCTAAGTCTAGAAATATACCAAAGTCATGTAAGTTTAAATTAGATATCTCTGACAATGTCTGAACGTTGAATGTTGATATAGAGTTCTTTAGCGCTTCGGCTGTTAGTGGAAACCTAACTACATCAGCTAGCTTTTTAGAGATGTTCTCGCATAGCCTCAATGTTAAATATAAACTAGCATTATTGATATGCTTGGTAGCTATATTTGATTGCTGTGCAGCTATTTTTTGTAAGCCAACTAATGTATCTCTATCTGGTAAACTACCATCTCTAGCTTCATTGAGACCCGTTACGTCTCTAATCATTTGCACGTAGTAGTTATAAGTACTTATTAAAGCACCTATTTTTCCTTGTCCTGAAGATGATGATAATTCTTGAACTGGCACTTTACCTGCATTCATAGCCCCGTCTTGGGTAAGTGATCTACCAACTACTGAACCAGTTTGAAAATACATGTTTAATGCTTCAGCTGGATTATAGTTTGTACCATTGCCAAGATCAACCTCTGCCAAACCGTCCATATCTAAGAATACACCGTCTGGCACCATTCTTGATATTACTTGTTGTAGCTTTAAATGAGTTAACTGAATCATATCAGCAAAACCTATTGTCTTACTAACAATAGATTCTATTCTACCCTTGTAAATTCTAGGTGCGCAAATAGTATAATTCATTTCTACCTTAGTGGTGTCTGCCATTGGCCTAGTCATGTTCTCAGCCATTCTCCAATCTAACATCATGTCAGTTCCTAGAACTTTAACACCTTCAAATAAAACCTCTATACTTCTTGATACCCTATCAAATTTGTCACTTGGTGGAGGGTTAAAGTCATCTGTCTTTACTAGTATTTTTTCTAAACCTTGATCTGTTTGCTTTAGCTTAAACACTTGATCCATATAGGTCTTGTATTCAAAGTATAACACTTGAACAGTATTTTCGTCATAAGCACCCCACCCGTATATGTAGTTTTGGTTGCTATATGATTTTTGTATTTTAGTTAATTCCTCATCTGATATATGAGGAAATTGCTGTTTTATTTCTGCTATAGTAACAGCCTTTACTTCACCTACATAATATATATCTTCAAAGTTTGGATCTTCTGTATATGAGTGTATCATATAAGCAGGGTCTACATAATCTAATGTTATACCCTCTGATATATTGAAATTTGTTTTAGCCGCCGCTATACCAAGCGTTACAAGATCGTAGTTTAATCTACGTTTTAATAACTCAAACTTATTCTTATCTAATGTCTGAGTTATAGCTTCTTCTTCTGCTATTTCTATAGCTTGCTTGTAGGACAACTGCAAGTGTAACTCCATCTCTTCCATTGTCTTAGGAAGGTCTATTGGTGGTATATTTGTTTTAGATATATTTTGACCCGTAGTTCTTTCTACCTCTTGTATTATATCTTGACCAAACATGTCCATAGCTAGACCAGAAGCGTAGTCTGTTCTCTTTTTTATAGACGCTGGATCATTAGCGTAGGCTTTAATATCATAATCTTTGTTAGATATACCGTTAGTTAATATATCTACAAATTTAGATAATATAGGAACTGGCTTCCAATCTAAATTAAGGTAAGACAAGTCACCATTAATAGATAATTCATCTTTATATTTTTGTGTTGATTGTTCTCCTCTAGCATAAAGTCTACGCGTATGGTAGTTATTAAAAGAAGTTAGATATCTGTTTCCATTAGTTCTACCTTGTGCAAACCACTCTGACTGTATAGCATCAGCAACTTGCGAACCATACTTAAGACTTAATTTTTCCTCCAAAGGTACTACCTGATTGGGAAACGCACTATTAGCATTATAATTTATATTCATTTACTTTATAATTTTAGAAGCAATACCGGTGTTATCATATTTTTTTATACCTAAGTTGTAGGATATAATTTCTCTTTTTGGTATGGGTCTATATCTATTTTTATTGCAAGCCATAAGAGCTAGTCCAGAGCTTATAGATGCATCATGCTTTGTTCTGTTGTTTATGTTAAATCTACTCCAGTCGTTTAATGTTCTTTGAAAATACATATCACCATAACCCTTGTCTTGTAGACCTATAAAGTTTTCTATATACGTCTCTATAGCAGCTGCATGTGCTTGCTTTATGTCTTCACTTGAGTTTGGTATACCACCAATATCTCTTTCTGTTACCGACAACTTGTTGTAGATTTTATCTGGTCTGTTCATAGAAAAACCTCTATAACCTCTACGTTTAAAGTGGTATAGCAATCTAGGCTTATTGTTTTCGCATAGTATAGGCATTCCATAAAATACACAAGCCATTAAAACATCTTCAAAAAATATCTCAGCTGTCTGAGGTCTTGCTATGTATTCTAAGAAAAAATGATTAGGCGGAACATCAAGCATACTAAAACTAGTTAAACCATGAAGAGCTCCATTAGATCCTCTATTATCAACAGTACCTGATATATCATAGCTATCACAACCAAATGCACCTAAGCCATCATTACCTGGGTATTTAACCCCACTCTTTACTATTACACGATTTTGTAGGTTTTCAGGTGGAACCCAAGTAACTAAAAATCTACCACTATTGTTTGGAACAAATATAACGCTAGTATCTTTTATACCGTCTCTCCATTGAAAACTACCTTTAGTAACTAGAGAGCTATGTTTTAAATCACCATTAAAATCTATTTGTTCGTATATCTTAGTAAGGTTAAACAGTGACTGTTTTGCTTCGTCTCTAAACGCATGATCTTCTGTTCTTGGAAACTGCCTGTAAAATTCATTTAAAGCATCTTGATCTCCTTTTAAACCATCAACTTCGTTTTGCCAATATTCTATAACACCTAAATCTATTGGGTTACCATGTGGTCCTACAACTTCTTGTTCTGGCGTGTCGAATACAGGTATGCCATAAGAATCAATGTATCCTTCGTAGTTCCATTCCATAGGTATGAACAAAGAATAGAGTCCTGAGCGAGTCTGTCCGTTGCGGTTTCTTTTTGTAACATCTGAATCATAGTAAAGTTTTTTAAAGTTTTCTCCACCTTTATCTAAGGCATTCGAGGTTGACCCCATCATGCACTTACCTATAACTCTACTACCTAATCTAAGCGTTGTTTTCGTAACCCTCCAGTTGTTGAGGATGTTGTTTGGCCTTTCCCATTTACCCGATTCATCGTGGACGAGGAGTTTGAGCTTCTCACCATCGTACGAGTTGTCGCCCGTGTTCTTCCAGTCGATCGTGGTGTCAAGGCCTGTGATTTCTTTAACCGTTTCGTTTGTATCAAGTTTCTTACGTGTAAACTTTGAGGCGGGGACTCTGTATGCAAGCTCGGTTTTTGGCCTGTCCATACCGTCCTGTATTGGTTTGAAGAAAAATGGGTAGTTGACCGAAATTGGTACCACCTTATCCGTGAACATCGATTTAGCATCAGGGCCCGATTTGGACAATATTCCGTACCGTGAATCCGAGGATATAGTTGCAAGATTGACGGTCTCAGCTGAGGACATAAAGGAAAATCCTGATCTACGGTTTTTAAGATAACACATTCCATAAGACCGTTGGTCTGCCTTGCAAGCTTCCCAGAATATAAAGAACAATCTATTTGCTTCTCGAAAGTCTGGCTTCCCAACATCAATTTTGGACCACTGCAAGTACATAAAGTGAGTACCAGTAACGTAAGTATCCAGATCCTTATTATTGAACCAAAAACCTTGTTCTCGTCTAGTAAACTCTTTATCGATGTAATCATACCATTTTTCTTTGAAGTCTATGGGATAATTCTCCCAATCAAATATTGTTTTTATTTTCTTTAGCTCATTTGGTAGTTCTATTCTTTCCCAAGACTTTGATTTGAACTTAACAACGTCTTTAGGTTTTGGCAATGCGATCTTTAGGTTTTGTATATCGTATATTTCACCTATTTCTCCTGTCTTACTTATAACAACAACGTCGTGTTCTTTGTTATAACCATACTCCCACTTCTTATACCTATTATTCTTTTTTATTATATGAGGTTTAATGTGGTCATCTACTATCTTATATAAACTTTGAGTATACATTATTTAGACCTCCCTTCTGCAAAACCTTTGAAAGTTTTTTCCTTGCTTTCTCTAGGTTTTTCATTTAGTATAGCTTCCTCTTCTTGAATCCTTTGTAATATCTCAAAAGCATCAAATATAGCTAACTTTTTAGTAGCTGCTGCATTTTTTAATCTGTCTGCTGATATGTCGTCATCTGAATCAACTATAGCTTCTTTAGCTACCTTTATTAACTCTTCAACGGCTTTCTGCCCAGCTAGGATTATACTCTTCTTCGTCTTCTTTATATCCATGTTCTAATAAAATATCATTTGATTTCATACAATATAAACGTTCTCCGTCTATATTAAACTCCCATTCAGACCCAGCTTTAAATGTTACTATATGTCCTGGAGTTATTCTAAGCTCTTCTAAGGAGCTATTACCTATTTTGAGTATACCAATATTGTTTGCTTCTTTATTGCTTCTTAGAAGCTCTGTTTCTTTTATTGGTATTATAAAACAACGGTCGTTTATAGATCGCCATTTATCTTTTCTTTTATATAGGTATACTTGGTCAACACTAGCAAAGTACAAATCGTCTTTAAAATAAGATCTACTATTTGTTTGCTTACCTTGCATGTTATAAAATCTTCTAAAAATATTCTGATGTATTACAACTATATCACCCTGTTTAACAGGCGTTGCAATAGCGAGAGGTGTTGATACTACTTCAGCAAATCTATTTACAAACTTCCAACCTTCTATTTTAGTGTTTAAAACTAATTCAGTGTCTCCTATTTTTTTTGTATTTGCGTATCTATCACCTAACGGCTTAACGATAAAGTCATATACACTTTTCATTAATACTTTATATCATACTCTATAGATATAGCCATATTAGAATTAAATTTCTTCCATGGCAATACCTCTTCGTTTTTCTTAATGTAAATGTTATATGATGAATCTTTATCTTCTAGTAGAATATGAGATATAGTGTGACCACCGTAAACCTCTTGACCTACAGAGTAGTGCATAGCATCATTTTTATAATCAGCACCTATGCTAATTTTTCTTATGACATTATCCATCTTTCTCTATTTTAGTATACGTACCATCTTCTAAGTTAATGTTGATAGCTCCGTATTTTCCTTCAAGATCGTTTTTTACTTCTTCTATATCTTTATTTAAAGCTGCCACCTTGTGAAGCAGTCCATGCTTTTGAGTTTCTAGAACACCAATATTGGTTAACACTTCGTTTAGTGTTTTTTGTTGCTCTACTACTTTTTCTAATTCTTTGTCTTCTATTTTGTTCATTTGATTTAATTTAATTATTACTTTGAATTTTTTTAGCTTTCTCCCAGCTACGACCTACAAAGTAAGCGCCGTATACTGTCACTAAAAGGGTTTGAAATATCGGTATATACTCTTCCGCTATTTTAAATTGCCCTACATTACCATCAAAAAACGCGCATACAGTAAATATAACTGTTAAGTATATAAGAACCATAGGGCGTATATTTTTAGAGAGAATACTATCTGACGCCATATCTGACTTCCACCTTTCGGTTACTTGCGATTGGGCTTCACTATCTGCTTTCTCTAGAATTTGAACCATCAGCCTTTTAGCCTCAAGCTTTTCTTCTTTGGTAGTTGTAAGCTTATCGATGACGCCACCAACTTCTTTGATGACGCCACCTGTAAGCCATTGAATTATTTTGTCCAATGTTATTTATTTAATTTAATTTCTAATACTTCTTTGCCATTTGGAAAAATGTAATCATATCCTGGATACATAATAGTAGCGTAACCTCTGTCGTCAATACCTAAAACTTTACTCTCAACACCTTTCATGGTAATTTTATTACCAGCTATTAAGTTAGTTTTTTTATTTACGTCAGGACTATTTTTTAAATATCCTTTTTTTGAGTACATTGTTATTATTTTTAAGCTTTCTTACGTTTCTTATTAACTTTTGATTTAGTCATAGTCATAGATCCAGTATTTGGATCTAATGCTTCTTGATTGTTTTTAATACGCCCAGTATTAGGGTCTATAGGGTTATATCTTCCTATTACATTTCCTTTTTGCCTTCCGCCTGGTCTTCCGCCCTGGGAATTGTTATCAAAATCACGCTTAAAAGAAAGGAGATCTCTGCGGGCTCGGCTAACTACGTAACTAGAATCAGCTGTTCTTTGTCTTTGGCGGTTTTGTAGAAGTTTTGCATCCATTCTAGATCCAGGAGTTGTGTTACTTACTTGACGACTAAGGAAGTTATTCATGTCTCCATCGTTAACAACTTTTCTTTCAGCTGCAGAAAGTTCGTTAGTTCCACAAGGTCTTTGTCCAGGTCCACCACATGGCCCTCGCTTTTCGATTTGGCTTTGAGGTAGATTTCCATCAACCGCGCCACTGTGACGGTACGCAACCTCTTGTTTTCCTTTCAACATAGCTCGATCTCCTGAAGCAAAAACACCTCTTTGCTTACGGTCATATTCTGTTTCTCTGCTTCTGTCACGCTTACCTGCAGTATAACTTTGCCCAGGTCCTTCTGCCATGTATTTAGAAGCTCCTCCATAAGTCATTACATCCATAACTTTTTTAGCACCTGCATCATAACCGTTCATTCGTCCAGGTCCAAATTCTTGAGAGTAACCCATTTTTCCAGGCACATCTACCGAATCCTTCATCTCTTCTTGCAAAGCGTTTCGTTGTTTTACTTTTTTTCTCATTTTATTGAGTTTTCTTGTTTCTTTTGTGCTGCCGCTTGGTGCGGCCCCCATTTGCTCCGCAGCTTTTGATGCTGATACAGTTTTACGCTTTATTTTGCGCTCTAACCTAGTTTGAGCTGGTCCAGCGGCTTTTGTTTGATCCGCAGCTAACTGCTTTCCTGCAGCAGCTGGATCTTTAGCGGTAACACTGCCACCGTCTTGATTTGTTTTCATTTTCTTTTTCATTACTTTTAGTATATCTTTGTTAGTATGTATTTATTTGTATGATCACCTGTGTATTTACTTAATATAGAGTCTTTGTTTATTAACGTGTATTCTATTTCAACTTTATAACCATTAGCTTTATTTTCCAAAATTGTTGTAAAGCTTTTTGCAGATTTATGTATCACTTGTTCGTTAATAATATGAAAATCTGAAAATGAAGTGCTGTTGCAACTAAGTATAGAATATGGTGAAGCGAGTATTGTTTTTATTGAATGAGACGCTTCGTTTTTCCACATTCCGTTAAACTCCTCTTGAGCTTTAAGACTCAATGAAGATAGTGTAATAAATAATGCAATAAATAAGTTTTTCATATAATTGGATTTAATTGTTATTCTTTATTATATGATTACACGAAATATTAATAAACTACTTTTTCTCCGCGGCATACGCTGGCTTTTCCCAAGGACCTTTACCTGCTTGCATAACAGAGTAGTCATATTCTTTTCCTTTAAACATAACTTTACCAGCACCAACATTGTAATCTAATCCAGTACCTGGATTTTTTACCTCGTCTTTAAATTGGTCAACGTGTACTTGTTCGTGTGCTATGGTATTGTCTAGTTCTTTTTTGCTAGAATCTTTAATAGCTTTTTCATTCAAAATAATAACTCCATTTTTAGGTGTTCTTGCAAACACGGGATCATCACCCATATCTCTTTCAAACACAGATGTACTCATTTTATTGAGATCAAAAAAAGGTTTTATGTTAAATGCCATTCTTGTTTCTATAAGGAAATTTGTTATTGAACCACTCTTGTCTGTTATTACAACCACAATTGATATTAAGCCCGTCAGAGACAATGTCAACGACGTGCTTAATACCTGTTTTGTGTGTGAAGCTAGCTATGCTATCTCCTAGTCCTTTAGGCTTCATGTACTATTAAGAGTAAAGAGCCGTTCTAAAATACATTTGTACAGGTGTTGATGATTGATCTTTTCCTAACTGAACTGTTGCTGCTACTCCTCCTGGATTAGCTGTCATTGCAGATCTTACCGCAGCGGTTAATGGATTTGTTTTACCTGTTACAATTTTTGGATCAACAGCTGTGCTTAAACTTGTAGATACTGTAAATGTTAAAGTTGAAAAACCTAAAGATGTATTTCTTCCATCTATTTTTACTACTACTGTTTTAGCATTCGCTCCAGATGCTCCTGTCGCTGATACTGATCGAATGTCCTCTACGTTTACTAAAATTGCTTCTGTTGGCGACAACGGTGATGCTGCAGCTGAATTTTGTACGTTAAATTTAATGAATTTTGCCATTTTGTTTTTGTTTTTGTTTTTGGTTATTTTTATGTTTGGCTAGGTTTATACAGTCCTATTCTGTTTTTTTTAAAGATTAATTTTCAAGTTACCACCAAAGTTAGTGCCTTCTGGAGTTCTATTTACGTTTAAACCATAATTCAAGTTTCCACCCTTAGAACTACCAGTGACACCTCCGCCATAGTTACCCTGAGAATCAACATTGGCGTTAAAAGCTAATCTTGGGTTTATAGCATATCTTGCATTTCCTCCGAAATTAACTCTAGGGTCTTTGTTTTCAATACTAGGGTTTTGTCTATTAGCATTTAAGTTTATATCTAGCTCTTTATTTTGAGCAGGACCAGCATTAGCTTTTATAGCTCTGTCTTTGCGTTCCATGTACTCTTCAGTAGAATGAGCTGTGGTGTGTCTAGCGGCTCCATGATGTTTGTCATCGTATTTTAGATCACCTGCTAATTTAGATATATGCTTTTCGTCAGCTGTCATATCTATATCGCTGTGCCCGTGCCTATCATCATAGTCTATATCTTCTTTTAGATATTGCATGTGTGCTTGATCATCTCTTCTTGTAGCGGCAAAGTTATGACTTGTTACTCTAGTGTGTCTAGAGTTTCCGCTGTATTTTCCGTGGTGTCCTTGTTCGTTTACTGACATTTTGTCTTGTTTATGTATTTAATAAATTATTTATATCTGCGTCAGGATCTGGATTAATACCATTCTGCAATAAGATCTTAAGCCACTCTGCTTCATCTAAATAATAATCAACCTCATTCCAGTATGTATCCATACATTGGTTTGTATTTATAGAACCATAGGCTTTTATATTATCCCTTGTATCATCCCAGCATATAAACCAAGTTTCTTCTGTAGGATAGCAAATGTTTGTATTTCTTAAATCTCCTTGCATAGTTTTATTTTTTATATACCACCACCATCTGTAATTGTCCAACCATATGTACTTACTAAAGTGTTTCTGGCTGCTTCTGCTGCACCACCTAATGTGTATTGTGAATTACCAAAATCTACAGTTACTGCATTTGTTATGCTTTGTGCTGCCCACCCTATTAATGTAGCATCATAATTAGCCGTTCCTAAAGCACTAGCATTAAACATATTAGTACCAGTTGTTAAACTTGTAATATCCCAATTTGCTAAACTTTGGTCAAAAGTAGATAAATTACTTCTAAACGTATTATTAAAAGTAGTCATATTGCTTGTATCCCAAACTCCAATGGGTTGATTAAAACTATCAGCATCAAAAAATGTGTTAGACAAAGAATTAAAATTACTTGTATCCCAACTAGAGATATTTTGGTTAAATAATTTGGCTGCTCTAAATGCACCGCTTATATTATTAATATTACTTGTATCCCAATTTTCAAAACTTGAATTTCCAACCATTATTAAACAATTTCTAAACATATTACTAATCGTAGTTACAATACTTAAATCGGGTGTATCTGTTGCGGTTACGTCCATAAGACTACAACCAAGAAAAGCACCACTAAAAGTTGTCCAAACACCAGTACCCCAATTTTTAACATCTAATAATTTTTGCCTATCTCCACCGTTATTAAAAAATATTCTACAATTATTAGTTGGCGTTACTGAAACATCATAAGTGCCAGCAGTTGCGTATGTATGTGTAGTTGTGTCTGTTTGTGCATAAGATGTAAGTCCATCTCCCCACTCTACATCATAGCTGCCAATCCAAGGTAAAGTAAACTGGTCGTCATTTGATGTACCCGTATTGTCTGTTTTTACAGATATAATAAAACGCTCATCAACGGGCGCTCCTCCTCCACCTAAACCTAAGTTTACCATGGGAATACCTATTCCTATTGCATTACCTATTGCCATATTATTTCAACGCTACCATATCAGTTGCTGTAGTTCCAGTTGCTAATACATAGTCAACTATAACCGGTAGTATAGATCCAGCTGGTACTGCTTTAAAAACTACACCTTGAGCTGCTGTAGGAGGTCCAGATCCCGCTGCTCCAACTACTCCTGTTAATATAACCTTAATATCTCCAGCTACACCCACGTATAGACAAGCTCCACCTAGCTTTGTTGTAGATGGTATCGCTGCATCGGCTATAGGTGTTACAACCGCTGCTTGTGTTCCAAAATCTGGTTGATTTCCGTATTGTCCCATTTTTATTTTTTTATTATATTAATACTCTCTGCCCTGCGCACAAAGAACCGCATTCAATGGCTTATAAGGTACACCAGCGTGATTAAGTTTCATACCTGTGATACCACTAGAACTTCCTTTACCTTTTGGAAAAGCAGCTAAGTTTAATGGGCCGTCCCATACCGCGCTTTCTCCTACCTGACCTTCTAGGCTAGGGTTACCAATAATCATTTTGCTTTTTAAATCCATGTTATATTTTTTTATTCATTCTCATTTTTGCTGCACCAACAGACGCACTTCTCATAAATTCTGTTCCAAACATATCTGCAGCAGGGTCTCCAGGAGAAGGCATTGCTTCTTGTAATGATCCAGGTGATGCTGATGCATCTAATGTTCCAGTTGCTATCGGTGCAGGAGGTGGTGTAGGTGCCTGACCAAAGCTTCCGCCTGTACTAAACTCTTGTACTGGCTTAACTGACTGAAAAGAGTCTCCACCCTCGCCTCCACCTTCCAAGGCGTCTAGTCTAGATTCTATTGAACCAATTCTTTTTCCTATGCCGCCTCCAAGTCCTCGCGCATTAGCTCTTGCCGTGGCACTTGCTGTTGCTTTATTGTTGCTCATTGCCTGGCCACTAACCTGCGCAGCCGCCCGACCTAAAGCACTATTCCCGAAAAAATTAGGTACTCTTGAAGATCCTCCTGCTGATGATCCACCACTCATAGCGGACGCTGCTGTTCCTGCTGCCATAATTATCTGTTTTTATCTCTGTTAACGTTATATACGGACGTTTGTAATACTTTATCCATATATGTTTTTCCTTGCATTATAGAATTTCTTCTTTCGCTTGTAGGTATATCATCTTCTCCAGTCATTATTCTATAGACTTTTCTTATAAGTTGTTTACCTTTAAAAGAAACTTTATATATATTATATTTTTGGGTTGTTCTATTTCTTTTCCTCCAGACCGTTATCCAGTCTTCTTGAATAAGCTTGTTCCATCTTCTGTTGTTCCAGCTAAATGAATAACTCCCCATTTTAAAATCATCGATTGTAAACATATCTATACAATCTAAATATATAAGTAACTCAAGCTCAGCGTCAGTTAAGTCGTTGTTTCTACAGGCCCATT
>Ga0208134_1001672_pt1 | contig 12523 bp, 29 predicted proteins | sample VirMetDEL_Mar_31_FD_184515 | JGI IMG/M metagenome (GOLD analysis project Ga0208134, IMG submission 184515) | Aqueous microbial communities from the Delaware River and Bay under freshwater to marine salinity gradient to study organic matter... | ecosystem: Environmental > Aquatic > Marine >... | reverse complement strand
ACAGCCTGATTCAGTACTGTACCGCTCGCTTGATAGATCGTCCTGCTTACCGTCACCCGAGAATATGATTCTTGAGTTCTCACCCACTCGTGTGATGACAGTGTTTAGTTCTCCCCATGAAAGGTTCTGGAATTCGTCGACAAGAATGATAGCGTCATCCCATGTTTGACCACGGACAAAAGACGTTGTTGTGAATACTACTTTTTGTTTTTGTTTCAGGACTTGATATGCGTCACCTCTACCAAATAGATCGGTGAAGATTGCTTCGTATGGTGCTTCATAGACCTTGGATTTTTCTTCGATCGATCCAGGAAGAAAGCCCATATCTCTAGATGGAACAACGCTTCTTACGATGATCAGTTGTTGCTTTTGGTCTATCTTTTCCATGATGTCACGTATTGCTAAGTAACATGATAAATACGTCTTACCTGTGCCAGCGCACCCGTGTAGAACGTTGTTGTAACCGTTGTTGTATGATCTAAAAACATCTCGCTGCGTATCCGTCAAAGGCTGGATCTCGCGGAGCGTTAGCCCCACTGACTGTCTGTTTCTTGCTCCCCTTGCCTTTTTATCTTTTTTCTTCTGCCTCTTATCAATATAATCGTCGAACTCAGTTATATTTTTGTTGCGTGCAAAAGTGGATGACATAGCGTCTCCTTGTGGATTAATTTCGGTTAGTGGATTGATATACTACGATGTATTATTTTCCTTATCTTTAACACGCTTCTGGTGTTTCTTAGCTATTTGATTGATTTTAGATTGCTTGACAGTACGTCCACCGACCTTGTCAGCCAGTACAGTATTTTGGTGTGCGTCAGCAATGCGTGAAAGGTTATCGTTCCAACCTGCATCTTTATTTGTAGTGGATGTGCCCGACACCAATGCTGGTGCTTGGGTGATCACTTGTTTGATGTGTGGGTTTTGTTCCAAGAACTCTTCCCTGCTTGATATAGACAACAGCTTGGTTTCGATCTCGCCAGTGACTGTGTCTAAAAAATCGTATAACGGCATAATAAATCCAATAATGTATCATAGTATAATCTTATTTAGCAAAAGTAAATACTTCACCATTGCTCTCCAACAACAAAAAAGGGGAGACAAAACGCCTCCCCTCCCTTTTTACGATCTAAACTTAGAACTTGTATTTAACATTAGTTTCAAGTTTGTGTGACCAATCGTCAACATGGAAACTTTCTACTTTAGCTTTGAATGTGAAGTTGCCCACAGATTTCTGAACACCAGCTTCTGCTGATGTACCAGCATCAAAGTTAAAACCATTACCAAACTTACCTAACTCAACATAGCCATTGCCAACAGATGTACCGATGCGGATGTCGCTTCGAGTATCATCAAAAGAGCCGAGAGAATCGAACTTATCAAACGCTACATCGTTTTCGTAAACAACATAGCTGTCTGCAGATGCAGTAGCTGAAATAAATAACGCAACTAATGCGATCATGCTTGTTTTTAAAGTATTCATTTTTCTTTCCTATCTTTAGTTTTATTGATCACACTACACAGGATCGTAGAGTGTGATATTAGCTCCTCTAATGGAACCAATTTGGTTGACTGCGCTTTGTCCATCTAGCGAAGTCCTTTTTCTCGTTTAAGTAATACGAACGGTATGCTTCAATCGTGTCCGCATTCTTACAATAATCTGGCATACATTGGGGGAATGGTGTCAGTCCAATGTCATCAATATTCTTTGGTGGCTCAGCAAGTAACTCTCTCAGCTTGCGATCCGTCTCGTGTACCTTACCATATCTGTAGGTGTATTCATCACAAAGGGCAGTAAACAGTTCATAGTGCCAATTGTAGTTCTGTAGGGACATCCTTGTCCACACCGTACATGGATGATTCATATGAACCGCTTTATACAATAACAGGCTCTTTAATGAATCCGCAAGAACATACTGCTTCTGCTTGCGCCCAGTTGGACTACGTCCAATAACCTCAGTACCATCCAACATTCGATGCGTTGTTGACAACATCTGCGCGGCTTCAAGTATCATCTTCACCACATGCTTATCGCAATGTAGATGTGCCGCAGTAGTTGGTTCATTATCTAAAATAAATATATTCATAATATATAGTACATTATACCTTTAAATAGACTATTAATCAACCGTAAATAATTGCCTACGATCTGTTGTGCCAAGGTTCTCTGAATCGATCCTCTTTGGGAGGATTCTTTTTAGATTCCTTTTTCTTATCAGGATGGGTTGAGGGTTTATGGAACTTATCCATATTCTTCTTAACTGGATCGTTTTTCCCGTTCATTAGCTGCGCTCTCCGCTTTTGCTGTGGCACAATCATCGACACCAGACGGCAAATCCTTTTTATCTTTTTTGCCGAAGATAGCATCATAATTATCACTAAACTTCTTGGTGTCAGTTAGTCTCTGTTTACTGCCTTTACCGCCATGAGTTTGACCACTCATATTATTCTCCTTATTGTATAAGCCATACGACTAAGTGTGGAACGGTTACTGTTAATACCACAAGGGCACCTATAATTAAAGCAATGTTTCCGTTATCCCATGGATCCCATTTCATTCTCATTTTCCTCTTTTAGTGATAACCTAAGTAATACGAAGTGTGCATATAGTGCTTACCCAAATATACAGCTCTCGACCAAAGTCTGGGGTTAGATTCACCACCTAGAGCACAATATCCTTTGTACGTTATCTGCACTCTCTATTTCTCCAATGTCTTCTGAACCATACTCAACATGTTTGTCATACCACGCGACATCTGTAGCTGCTTAATAACATTAGCACGAACAGGAGTCTTCAGGCATAACAGAACATCTTTAATCTTCTGCGCTTCACGAGCAGTGACAGTCATCGTAACACCGTCATCAGTCTTCACCGTATTCACAGCACGGAACCGTTTGACATCTACCACTTCAGATGCCGACTTTGAATCTAGGATCTTGCCGAGCTGATCCCACATAGACATGTTCACAAACTCATTATCAAAATCATCATTAAACCGCAATTTACCATTCATCATATTATTCTTCACCTTTAAATTTTAATAAACTTTCTACGAGATTTTGAAAACTTTTTCATTGGTTTACTGAAGTGGATAAGGTCAGTAGAACCTTGCTTGATATACGCAACAAGCCACCCTTTGCCATCTAACACATAAGTGTGATTGGGTGTATTGTCTCCCCAGTCAGTGACTTCTTTCCACATCGTCAAACCGTTATACATACTGCGCTCCTATATTCATAAAATCAGCCGCAAGATTACCTGCTATGACAAACAAAGTCAGTATAAGGAACAACTCAATCAAATCTTCTTTTTCCATTAATAATACTTCCAGATTAGATATCCAAGCCAAACAAGCCCAATAAAAGAAAGAGCCGCCAAAGAGTGTAGACCATACCACACAACCATCTCTAATGTTTCAATCATAGATATAATGGTCCAGTCCACTGCACAGTATATTCTTCAAAGATATTACCACGAGCCTTGTTAGTAGCTGGTGCGTTCCAAGATGCGGCTTTAAGAATATCACCACGTTTGAATTTGTCGCTATCTTCTTTAACAACAAAACCCCACACGCTTCCGCCATTAATCAACTTAACGTATTTGCTACCACGATTACTAATCGTAAAATTATCACCGTATTCTTTTAATTGCGAGTTATAGTATTCATCATTGGTGAATTCACCACGCTCACGACCGTCAAGCATCGTTGCATAATCAGCAATGGCTGTACGGCGCAATTCCTTAACCTGAGTGTCAAAATCATTCCAATCACTAAGGGTTGGTTCGGTATCTAATACAAATCGTGTTCTCATAAAGGTCTCTCTCATCAATTTATACAGCTATTATACTGGATTATGGGGCAGAAGACAACACTTATTTTGTCTTTTTTTAGACTATTTTTGTATAAGGATATAACTTTTTTGTATATGGGCTATTTACTAGCCATTAGGTATAAGCCGATATTTGCGAACGCATAGCCTATATAAGTCAATAACATAGCGGTGTTTTGGAACTTGAACCACTGCTCTAGACCGACATAGAGATAGATCGCACCAGTGAGCGCAATTAGGTGGCTGCTCATGATTCGGGCGAGGCAGGCTTCGAGGGAGCTTCAGGGACAGGTTTAACGGTAATGGGGGTGATATTCATGTTAGCGATTCTACGCTGCGCTGACTGGCGCTGTAGGTTTCTAGACTGGGACTGCATTCTTCGGGCTGCTCTCATACGTCTCTCCATTTATAGAACCTATATTATAGTACAATTTAGGTACTGGGGCAAGCCCTTTATTAGTTATTTTTCGGTATTTTTACCGTTTCCCGATGCGGCGGAGATCTCACCGTCATCATCAACATCAATGAATCCAGCTTTCTCTAGGTGCACTAGTATTCCTTCAACTCCATCTTCAATACCAATTCTCTGTCCTGTTCTATATGACAGGTATGTTGAGATCGCTATAAACATTACAAAGATTATTTGCCATTCTACAGACATGTTATTCCTCTACGCTTTTCAGTTTCTTAAGAAAGGTTGATGTTCTAATGAAGATAACGTTTCTCAACTTGCCCAGTTCAGCTATGTATTTGGATACAGGAGCAGTATCTGGGATAATCATCACGAACGTAACTTTCGAGTTTTGATTGACGAACCACTGTAAATACTTCACACGATAAAAATTGTCGCTTTCATTTGACGCATATGGCTGGTCATAATGTGGAGTGCCTGAGTAGATATTATCTATAGATTGCTTTCCGTTTAATACGAAATCAAACCCCAAACAATACAGCATCTGAGAACCATGACGAATAGCTTCGGTCATCGCACACATACCCGCATTAGATCGTCTCCGCTGGGGGTTGTAGTCAGAATGTTCCCATCTCTCGTTCTCGGGTGGTATGATCACCGATGTGTTTGTCTCTGAGAAATCAACATTCTTTATTATGGTGATCATAGCTTCGTCAATTGCTACGAGATAATCTAGTTCTGGGAAGTCGCGATACAGAGCATTACACCCATATGTCTTACTAGATGAAGAGAGCTGCTTTAAGTTTACAGATTTACGGCTTGTGCCATTACCTATTATTATCGCTGTCTTCGTCGTCATTCATTTCATCCCATAATTCATTATCAATAGACTGTTCAAGCTCAACCTTATAGTTGTGGCGTGATTCTTTTTTCAGTTTCTTCTTCCGACCAAAGTCGTCGCTTTCTTCAATGTATTGACTGTACCGCTTGATATTTTTAGCCATATTAGACTCTTATCTTCCTTTCACCAGTTTGTGGAAATAGTTGGGAATGCTTCTGCTACAAGTTTGCGTGTAAGACCTTTGTATGGCAATTTACGATTCTTCATAGCCAGAACAACCTTTGCGTCTTTAGGATCAATAGACTCTAACAGAGTGATAAAGATCTGCTCGCGTTTGACTGCAGTTATATTTCTTTGCGTTTCAGTTATCCCTTCTACAAACAAGTAAAACTTTCTGGATTCTTGGACAAGTCTTTTTTCTTGGTCTAACACTTCTGATACAGTGTACGGAGGATCGGTGTCAGGCAGCGCCCACACTACATTCGGATCGTATGTGTAACCCAAGATTGCTTTTAGTGTTGGGCTTGAATTCTCTTGCAAGACCGCAATCTTTTCTTTTCTTGTTTTTGCTTCTCCGACTTTAACAAAGATGTCGTGGAACGTTTCATATTTCATTGTATTAAATGCCTATCATTTCATTCAAAGGTTAGTGGTGTCTTTTTTATTTAGGTATATCAATAATCCGCATCTTCCAAATCGTCATACCATTCCCAGATAGCAATTGCGATGCATATATAACCTGTCCACAAAGCGATTGGATTCTCATGGTACATCCCAATCAATACGCTGGATGTACCGAGAACCGCTGTGAATAATGCCTCCACTAAAATAGCCCAAGCCAGTGTAGTAGATGCACACCACCAAAACCTAGACCGAAATAGAAACAAAATCCTGCGAGATGCGTGATTGGGTCTTGCTTAATAGCATACATCTCATGCAGTATTGTCATAAAAAACTTCTTAACCATTAAAACTCTCCAATATGTTCTACAAGGTTTTTCAACTTATATTTAATAAAGTAATTTAAGAGACCACGTCTCTTCGGAACCTCATATGTATCAAAAACTTCATTTATTTTAGAAACAATCTCTGCTGGTATCTGATCCAGATCAACCAATTGTTCGTTCCTGCGATAGTTTCTCAACATAACATCAGTACAGAACTGTTCAGGCTCTTTGTCAATCCAGTCTTCAATCTTCTTAGCTTGGATTGGCTTCTGTCGCTCGCCAGTCATAATACAACTGTCATTAGATAAGAAGTTTGGAATACCATCACCACGATCGCCACGCATAATATGTTCGCGCAAAAAAGCTCGGGCATCGTTGATACGGATCCACTTCTTCAGGACAGGACTATACTGATCAACGTTAGTATACTTCTGAAGCTGACCAAAGTCTTTGTCTCCAGACAATACAAGGATACGCTCGGTGGTTTCGTTATTGAGCCATGTACCATATCTTGTAGCCAATACACCAATGATATCATCAGCTTCGGCACGCTCCACTTGAACAACCTTGTATGGGAAGAACTCTTTCAGCTCTTCACGAATACGATTAAGAGCCTCAAATACCATAACCCAATCAATCGAAGACTTCTCTCGATCTTTCTTACGATGTCCTTTGTAGTAAGGAAACACATCCTTGCGCCAGTAGTTTCTGTCATCACAACAGATAACCACTTCACCATATTCCTTGCCGAATTTATTCTTGTATGCACGAATACTATTCAACACCATATGGCGCACAAGCCCCTCTTCAAATACTTGACCGCTCACACCCAACTGCTTCATCATGTTGGAGATCATCACTTGGTTCAAATCTAATAAAATCATAACTCAACTCATTTCTCTAGTTTACGTTCTATATCTTCTATTGCCTTTCTCTGCTCTATTGTCAGAGAATGATCCTTATTAAGGTATCTTGATTCATCACGCATTTCTTCTTTACCTTTGCTTCTGAATCTCTTATTATACCCTCTTTTGATCTTTTTAGCAACACCTGATTTCTGTAAATAGCAATAAAATTTTCTGGCTGATGTCAAAGCGTCAAATTCAGCGGCACTTTTCATCGGTATCTTCAAACCTTTCTTCATAGCTCACACTCGTCGTATGTAACGACTTCCAGTTCAGTTTCTATCCAAACGGTCGCACCGCAGGATAATGGCTTATTGGGTTGGCTGATAAGTTTGGCCACCACAGTTCCGTCTGGGAGTTTTAGATCAGCCGTGTAACACTTCCTGTTTTGGGTGTAATCCTTTACAGTCAAAGGTGGACGCAAATCATCAGGGTTCTTCTTGTTGTGACGAACGTTATGCTGATTCACATGCAATCTTGTTTTCTTATTCATTATTCCATTCCTCTTTGGCGTAGAAGTCATCCCAATCCCCAAATATTTCAGGTGCTTGCTCTGAGGCTTTTAACATATAGTATTCTCCTGGATAATGTCTAAGACATCGACCTGCTTCTTTTCTTACTGCACTTGGTACTCTTGGAGTTTTCTTTGGATCTAATAAGTCCAATAGAAACTGCCTAGTATTATTTACAGCATATCTTCTTTCATCAGGCATTGTCACGAGCAACACTCCCAAACTTATCAACAAAGATTTTAAGTGTTCGATTATCATCCTGTAGACTATACCGAACACTTTCGTTTTCACCCAAGTAATGAACATACGCACGACCTGTTTGGTCTATCACTTCAAGGCGATTGATCTTATTCATTGCTTCTAATTCTTCACGATCTGTCATAATAAATTTTTCCAATCTGTGTCTTCAGGCATCATCTCTACTTTGTCGCCAAAGCGTGATACTATATCATTGTAGATTCCTGATGTACCCATTCTTAGTCCGTATGTGCCTTTCTTACAAACATATAATGATCCACTATTACCATAGAAGTCTACTTGATCTTTTCGTTCAAATACTATGTTGATACCACTATTCAATCGCCAAGAATAACCATCAAGATAACTACCGCTCCATCCTGCTAAGACTTTGTAGATGACACCAGTCTCTGCGGTTATCTTCAGTACGACCCAACTATCAGGATGCTTCATCTTTATCTTCCTCATCAACTTCACACTCGTCTACCCAACTCCAAGCGCCCTCATAGAACTCATCGTCTGTCCAATCAGGCTCAGGTTTATCATCTTTTACAACCCAAGGCAGCAGTCCAAGTTTTTGAAGTCTAATAGCTTCTTGTATCTCATCTTCATACAAAGATTCCGCTTCTTCTGCCGTTATATCGTATAACGATTTTACATAATTTAAGGCTATGTCTTTATCAGTGATCACTATCATAGCCCCTAAATGTAAGTGCTCTAAAGCAGTCTATGTAGAAATCTAGGATCTCATACCGAGCGCCCCAGAGAAGACCTAAAGGCACGTAGACTGGTGAGAGAATAAGTAAAGATAATCCTATGAAAAATTCTTTAATTTGTTCTTTATTCATCTTATACTCCACCGTATTCCTCGACCATATTCTTTTTCAAAATCACTGATCAGTTCTCTATATGTTAGGAGAACAGACGACTCTAATTTATATAGCCATTCACCTAAAGCATTCCAATCTTCAGTTCGCATTGGAGCAACGCTGTACTCAGACTTACCGCCCCAATGCTCACTCTCATCTAAACCATAGATGTCTATACGACCACAAGAATATGATTCCAAGTAGTGTTTGTACTCAGTTTTAGGCAGTATTTTACCCGAAGTTTCTCTGATCTCAAACGGAATATTTCTATCTTCGTACCAACGAGTGGCAATTGGTCCCATCCAGTTTGTGCTATAGCTGATCATATATGCCCTATTAAAAATGCTTAGTGAATGTTATTTCAAAGTAGTCTTTATCGCTCAGATCAATATGGAAATATGACTTCTTACCGTATAGAATTGTCCACTCCATATCATAATCTTGTCTTAGTTTGTCTAATGTTGACATTGGTTCTGCCATCGTTAAACAAAGAGTACACAGTAAAGGACTAAGCATTGATTATAATCTTCGGTTGATCCACAAACAAGTTTTAGTAACTATAATAGTGGCTGTGATGATTGATAGTATAATAGCAAATGATAACAAAAACCCATACATAAATTCTAATAACATGCTATTTTCCTTTATCATTATCAGGGAGGTCGTAGTCAGGATCCGCAGGGTCTACTGGGAATGGGATATTCTCATCAACATCCAACATCCATTGAGCATAAACCATATCATCTTCTTCGTCAATCTCTACAGCAATCATCTTATCAGCTACGTGTTGGAACATATGCCCCTCGCCTCTGTTTCGATAGACTAGTGATCGTATTGCTTCGGTTATGAAAACAAAGTCACGGGCAAACGTTTGAGAGTCATCCGCAACATCAGTTTCCATCAACTCATCAAGGAGATAGTTGATCCACTTCTGAACTATCTCTTCAGTCTCACCTTGATACTCATCATATTGCTCCTGAGCTGTAGCAGGCTTTGGTCTAAGTCTTGAAGTTAAATCAATTACATTACCTTTACTCACCAAAGAAGTCCTCCAAGTTAGATAACCCAGCAGCAACAATCGGTTGCTCAACAGCCGCTTCTTGTGTGTCACCCCAGTCAGCAGGCATACCACCTTTATCTTCAGAGACGCCCCAAACATAACCAAGGTCTGGATAAAATACACCTTGAGTGCGTTTCGGATTGCCTTGCGCATCATATGCAAGAGTTAAACAGACTTCACCCATCCTGTTCTGTCGATCTTTACCCCAGAACATATCACACCAATCACCGCTTTCAAGATAACGCTGCAGGTTGCGGGCATAACCTTCAGCCATAATCTTCTTGGCAAGTGCACCCTTAATACCAGCACGGTCGTTCTTACCCTCAGCCGAGGCAATTTCACGTTGATGTTTGATCCACTCTTTCACGTTAGACATGTGGAGCGGATCATCAGTCGGGAGGTCAAGAACATTTTGGTGGATGTTCTTATAGGTTGGTGGGTTCTCAAGCATACGCTTTTCGCGAGCTTTAGCCAGACGCTCTACGGCAGCTGCCTTTTGCTCAGCTGACATTGGTTTACGTGGTTTACGGATCTTCTTGCGGACGTAACTTTCAGGTTCTTTAGCCATAATCTTAATCTCACTCAATTTGAACAACAAGTATACTATAGTCTATGTAGGATGTCAACCTTTTTTTTTGATCTATCTGCCGATATGGGTTAAATCAGAGTTGGGCACGACCATGTATCCACCTTTATTGTATGCTATTGATACGGTGTAATTCTTTGATACTTCGCGCTTGTATGAATCGTCGACTTGAACGTTAGACGATGGGGGAGTGAGTGGAGCAGACTTATAATCATTCTGCTCCTCTCTTCGGTATGGCACTGCCTTAACTGGCATCTCTCTGAATGCAGGCTTATACTTCTTTGTTGTATTTAATGCCTTTGTTTTACGCTTACGTCCAGACATATCATATCTCAATGATCCAGCAGTCGTACCTTTCATAATTTATTCTCTCAGTAGCTTACTAAACAGTTGGAGCCATTCACTCTCTCTGTAACTCCAATTATAAAAATTGTCAATATATACTTTAGCCATTTCCAACTTACTTTGCTGTCCAGCAGAGCGATGGCTGTGTATGGCATTGACCAATGTCTCAATGAATTCATGCGCATGGCTATTGGGATCTTCATGATACTGATACATTGTCGCAAACCCAGCAGTCGTTTCTGGTAATGCTGCATGATTAGGACAAACAATCTCACATCCAGCACTCATAGCTTCTATAGCAGCAATACATGAAGTCTCTTGCCAAATGTTAGGATATGCAAAGATATGTGCTTGTTTTAGAGCTTCACGCACAACATCATTAGGCTGATAACCATGATACGTCATATTTGGATGAGAGTCAACCTTTTCAAACACACCTTTATATGGGATATCTCTATCTGCCCAACCATAAGCATTGAATGACGAATACACATCAAGGTGTAATTCCACCTGATCTTTAAAGTGATTACATATCCACTCAAAGCAAGGAACAAGAATCTCAAGACCGCGATGAGGAGTTGTGTGATAGATTAGGTTGATTCGCTCGGTTGGCTTTGGTTCGGTCAACACGATTGGATCGATAGCATTGTGGATAACATGCGTTTCTTTATAGCGAAGAGCATGTTGATAGTGGAATGATTGCATCTGGTGATTGCTCACAAATACAATTTTATCAAACTTATTCCTGCTGCTCGGCTTACTTAGATGGGCAGCTTCTGGATCATCACAAGTGTCATGCAGAAGAAGAATGTTCTTTTTAGAAAGATCAATACTATCTTCACGAACTCTAGAATGGATCACATTGATCTTATCATCAAGCCCATTCCTTTCTAAGATATCAGTTATCCGTTCAGCCATCATTTCCGTGCCACCTTTAGCGTCAGCATATGTGCCGTCAGCTTGGGGTTTCGGAAACGAGACATCAACCATTTCTTCTTCTGCAATGACATCAAGGCTCATTATGCTTCAACTTCCGAGTCAACATGAGCAACAGATTTAATCTTATCCATACGGAAAGATCGCCAGCCATTAGCATTAACATCCCAAACAGACAAAGAAGTTTCCGCAGCTTTCTTAGTGTCGCCATCAACTTTAGAAGCAACAGCAGCTGGAAGAATGTCACGTTTAAGAGTACATGTCATAACACGCTCGTCACCGTTCAGTTTGTCGAATGTAACTTGTAGTACATTCGCGACAAGAAGATCGCGCAATTCGTCACGACTAAATTGATTATAAACCATACAATACCTCATAAAATATCACCGAATTAAATAACAAAAGAAGTGGTTCTTCGATCACGTGTCACAGAGCTTTTGGCTCTATCGTGATCCTCGTTGAGACTTCCCCATTGCCTCACATATTTACGCTTTGTCTCGTTTCAACCATTGGTCTACTTCGCAACCGATAAGTGTAACACTTACCACTATTTGTACAGGATCAAACATCACAATACCAGCGACCAGCCCAACAAGACCGATCGTTAAACCAAAGCCGATAGCGGCACGTGTCTTCATAAATTTACTAAACATCATTATCTCCAACAAGTCTTCTACATTCTTCGAATCTTCGCATTGACGTTCTAACGCCATAAAGGTCGTCTTGATTATCAACCGCAAACGCCAACCAAAATAACAACCAGATCCGAGCAATCAATAACATGAGTTTATTATACTACATTGCTCAATATAAGTCAACTACAATACAACCTTAATATTCTCAGCAGGAACGATATTTAGTTTCTTTCCCTCTACAGTAATGGGAATACTATTAGCCCAACTCAGGTATACGACATCACCAACCACCACGTCTTCGACGCTATCGGCTACAGCCAATACAGTTGCTGGCTTAGATGATTGATCGTCATCAGGTGTCCCAGTTAGGATAATGCCGCCCATCGTTGTTGTTTCTTTTTCTTCTGCTTC
>Ga0208134_1001671_pt1 | contig 12526 bp, 12 predicted proteins | sample VirMetDEL_Mar_31_FD_184515 | JGI IMG/M metagenome (GOLD analysis project Ga0208134, IMG submission 184515) | Aqueous microbial communities from the Delaware River and Bay under freshwater to marine salinity gradient to study organic matter... | ecosystem: Environmental > Aquatic > Marine >... | reverse complement strand
CATCAAACTTACTGTTTCCTAAGTATTCTAATTTAAAGATTTTGTAATTTGTTACAAAATTTATTGGTTCCCATTCATCATCAAACACACCAATCTCGTACCACTTAACATCTGATCGTTTGTTAAACATCTCCATTGTAGTTTTATATATACCGTCATGTGCAGTAATCTTCCACTTAGGATATGTTGGTGTCATTTCATGTGCTACTGCATTAGTACACAGTAACACTAATAATATTATTGAGCGATACATTCTGCTAATACCACAGCTTTATATGAACCACCTGGAAATGCTTTGTTCTGTCCACCGCCATATGTAGCAGTAGAAGCAACAGTAAACCAAGTTGTTCCCGCTAGTGTTAAGGCGTAAGTTCGCTTAGCACCAGTTGTTGTACTTGCAGCTTGATACGCACTCATTCCAGAAACAGATGTTTGACCTGTTGCTACTGCTCCTGTCCAAGCTACTGTATCTGATAAGCTAGGGCTAGAACTGAAAGATGTAGGATAACTAATTTCTGCATTATAAGCATTAGCTAGTGATACATCTATACGCACAATAGGCACTTGACCGTTACTAGCCGGCAGAGTAGTTAGTGTATAAGCATTTGGGTTTCCGTAAACTCCTGCTGTATCTGTATTAACTATACATCTGCTTTGTACTGTTCCCGTAATGTCGATGTTGTCTGCTGCTACTTCTTTAGGCATTAATAATGAACATCCTGCTAGTCCAAATATTAGTGCTATTGTAATAAATCTCTTCATTGATATTGCTCCCGTATCATTGTATTATGTAATTTGTCTTGTGATAAGCTTTTAAAAGCTTTTCTGTTGTCTACTATTTTTCCACCTTCTAAAGAGGTAGACTCTTTGTATACTCCACCAGAAATGTTTGCAACATAATAAGAATTAACATTGGTTGCTGCATTCATAGTTTTCAAAACAGACGCTTGTGACGCTGTATTAGCTATCGTTAAAGCATTCTCACTCGCAGCCATCGCTAATTCTAAGCGATCTTCATCTTCTTCATCTTTATCTCTGTCTTCAGTATCTTCATCTTTTTCTTTCTCATACAATTCACTATCAGTTTCTTCAGTAGCATCTTCTACTGCGTCATCTTCAAGTGCATCGTATATATCTATCTTAGGTATTACTGGCATAGGTGGTACATAACCCGGACAGTTCTCATCATTCTGTGGATTACGACAACCATCCCAACGGTACATATAAAGAACAGTTGCGTCTTCTACAGTACCTGTACCTGTAGTAGCTATACTACCATCACCTATATTTTCTATCGGCGTATAAGGTAGTGGCACTACTTTTTGTATTCTCATACCCGGTAAGCCTGACCAATCGTCAGTTTCTTGATATATGTAACCGCCCTCTGTATCTTTGTTTTGAACTGTTACTGTAAAATCATCTTCAGTATTCTTAACAACATTGTAGTTGTATATAACACCACTAATGTCCATACCTTCCTCAGTTGTTATACCAAGTATAGATTCAGTCATAGTCCAAGTTAAACCATGATAGGCTGCATTGCCTGTGTAACCAAACGTATAGTAGTTACTAAAAGAACATAAAGGCAGCAGCAACAGTACCCATAATACTAAGGGCTTTATCACGCTTTTCTTGTGCACTAAGTTCATGTTGTTCCTCCGGCATTGGTATTGATTCAGTATGTACAGCCCATGCTCTCTTAGCCTCCTCCCCTATGAGGCCATCTATCGGGCAGGGAGTTCCGGCGGACATCATTGCAGCCCACACGTCTGGGTCTTGACACATAACAGAAACCGCTGCGACCTTCATACCAAACATATAAAGCTTTTGCGCTTTCTTAAGTCTTAAACAATTTTCTTCTGTGTACGTTGCACCTACAGAGATACCTAGTATCTGTGTCTGTACTGAGCCACTAGAAGATATTGTACATAAGTCTGAATTACTACCGCCAAACTGTGGTGCTATTGCGCTTGGCGGGGGCGATTTAACTGTTGTAGTTTGAGTTCCATTTGTTGTGACAACACTAGTACTATCAGTCACAATAGGATCGGCTGCAATTGCATCAGGTATTATAAAAAAACCAAATGCAATAACAACGCCAAGCATTAAAGCTTTCAACTGTGTTGTCATAAAAATTACTCCTCTGTTGATTCAGCAGCTAATGATTCAGTCAGCATATTCATAAACGCACCTCGACCTACGTTAAGTTGGTCTATATTAAATTGCGATGAACTAAGCTTTCTATCTAAATCTTGCACATGATTAACCATAATGATTTGTTCTTGTGTAAGATCGTTTACGTTATATTCAACATCGTTTATACTAATTGTTTGAGGCTTTTCTTTTTGTGTTTTAGCCATTGTCTTCTCCTGTGTTAAGATGCTATAGCTGCATCAATTGCTGTAAAGCTCTCGCTTGTCCAAATAGATGTTGTGCCATCTATCTTCTTCTTTGCTTTCATTAATACTAGGTGTTCTTTATTCCTAGCTTTCCTTGCTGCAAATTCATCTGTAGTTTCTTTGTCACCTTTACTGCTGTTGACTTCATCTACTGAATGCCCCATAGCTACATAAGCTGCTGCTACTTCGTCTGCTGTCATATCGACATCCATATCTATCTCCTGTGTTATCCTTCGAGGGCTTCAATTCTAGTCAACAAAGCCTCGTTCTTTGCTGATAGTTCTTGTATTGCTTTTACTAACATAGGTATTAAAGCTCCTTGTGCTACATTTTGACAACCATCTATAGCTTCTTCCCATATGTGTCCGTTATCTATAATGCTATTTGCATCTATAGCTGTTTTAATTTCTTGAGCAACAAATCCATAAAAAGTTGAAGCATCACCACCTTGTGCTATTGTTTCAGAGCCTTCTTTATAACTAGCTAAAGTTGTAGGTGATATATCTTTTTGTTTTTTAAACTTAAAAGTTCTTGGTCGTAAATCATTTATAAAAGCTAATCCAGCAGTAGAGTCTGCTATATTTTGTTTTAGTCTTTCATCTGAACTTCCACTAATAGATGTTTGTCCAAGTTGTATTTTTGAGTAAGTTCCATATCCGTGGTGAAAATTAGCGTGTGCGGTATCACTACTGTGAGATGGTCTACCTTCCATACCAATTACAATTTGATGAGATTGTGCTTCTACACCTGAGTTAGTTCTTGCACCTACATAAGTATTTTCACTTCCTGTTATTGGTCTCCCTTGACTATAGTAAGCTGATGTACTACCAATTGCTACATTGTGATTACCTGTTGTGTTTGGTCGACCAGCTTGATAACCAATATAAGTATTTTCATATCCCGAAGTATTATCATAACCAGCTTCATTTCCTATTAAAACATTTTTACTTGCTGTAGAAATATTTTGACCAGTAGCTCTACCCATTGCAGTATTGCTAGAACCTGTTGTAACTGATGGTAAACAACCTTTACCGACTGCTGTGTTATGTTGTCCAGTTGTGTTTGCTGGTAAAGCTGACATACCTACACCAACATTATCTGCACCTGTAGTATTTCCTATTAAAGCTCTCCAGCCAACAGCTGTGTTATTAGAAGCTGTAGTGTTTGCTTTTAAAGCATCCATACCAAAAGCTGCGTTGCTACTACCTGTCGTATTTGATTGCAAAGAATCTTTAGCAAATGCTGCATTTTCATTACCAGTTGTGTTAGCTTCTAAAGAATTAACGCCAAAAGCATTATTTTTAGTTCCTGTAGTGTTAGCAGTTAAAGCATTTTTACCGACTGCTGTTTGTGCAGCTCCAGTTGTATTAGCTGCCATAGCTAATCTTCCTACTGCTGTGTTAGTTGAAGCTGTGGTATTTGCACTTAAAGCATAGACTCCAACAGCAGTATTGTCACTTCCAGTTGTGTTAGCATCTAAAGTTTGTCTACCAACTGCTACATTTTGACCACCTGTAGTGTTAGCAAACAAAGAATCAGAACCTAATGCTGTGTTGTCAGCACCTGTAGTATTAAGTGCTAAAGCTGATTTACCAATAGCTGTATTATTACTTGCTGTTGTATTAGCTTGTAATGTATTTCTGCCAACTCCTACATTATCACCACCTGTCGTGTTAACTTGTAAAGAATCTCCTCCGATTGCTACATTACTTGCTCCAGTAGTGTCAGCCATTAAAGCTTCTTTACCAATTGCTATATTTTCAGTACCACTTGTTAAAGCAGCAAAAACATCTTTACCTATTCCAACATTATTAGAAGCACTTGAAAGTGTTCCTGTTGTTGGTGCTGAACCATCTGAATCAGGTTGAATTAATAGACTATCAGCAAAATTAGTTATGTCCATCGAAACATCAGTTAATCCATTAAGAGTTGTAGCACCTGCATTAACAAAACCTGTTGAATCAATCTTTGCTACTTCTGTGCCATTACATTGAAATTTTATTTCTTTGGACAATCCATCTGCGTTCAGCGTTAAATGTTCGTTACTTGATTTAATTGTACTCATTATGCTTCCTCTAGTGCTTTAACTTTTGCTGATAAGTCTTTAATAACTTCAACTAAACAACTTATTACACCCGACATATTTCGGCTTTTTTCTTCTTCTTTCTTAATATCACCCACCGAAACACCTTCAGGCAAATTATCATTCTCTGTCCATAAAGTAGATGGAGTAGTAAGACTTACATATTCGTGCAACTGTGAATGGTCAAGCTGTTTTGATTCGTCATTAGCTTTGTATTGACCATCAGGTAATTTCTTATGAGAGTTAATTACATCGTAAGCTATTTGAAGCGTTTCAGGATATGGTGTTCTATCAGTAAATGATGCTGCTGAGCAGTTACCATCAATCCAAACATTTCCAGTATTTTCTTGAATAGTCAATCGGTCAGAACCGCCTTCCCCTGTAATTGCAAATGGGTGAGTACCAATTTCAATATTACCGTTAATCTGAACACCATCATTAGTTGTTAAAAATTTTGAAACGTTATCATATCTTAAAGTAACACCACTATTTTCATAAGCACTTAACATTGATTCTGTACCTGCAGCATTATTTACTTCAAAATATTTTTGATTAAATCTTGTACTTCCACTACTGTGTGTATTTTTAATGTATGAATGTGTGCCGTCGTGATATATTTGAAAATCATCACCAGCACCTATTGCAATATAATGATTGTCACCCATATCTAAATGACTGTTCAAGTTTAATTGACCTGTCATAGTGCCACCAGCTAATGGTAATTTAGTAGCATCTGTTTTAGCGTCTAATTCTGCTTGTGTTGCTACATCTGCTGCGACTTTAGCTGCTGTTACAGTTGTGTTAGCTAAAGTGTCTGTGTCAACTGTACCATCAGGCAATCCACCAACAGATAGTCCTGTTACTGTGCCTGATCCGTTAATTACTATTGCCATTCGTTACTCCTATCCTTGTGCATCTGTCATTGTTTGATAAGCTGTTTTTACTGAGTCTGTCCAAGTTGCATTAGCTACTGCCTGTACTCTAGTATCTTCACCGCTAATGTCTGTGTCTGCCCAAGAGCCACTAGCTTTAGTGCTAGGTACTAGAACGTGTCTATGAAATGATGATGACAATACTGCTCCATCTTCCTTGACTCTTGTTGCTGTGCGTACTTGCACTTGCCCCATTTCCATTACTTCAATCTTATCTACTACTGTTTCTTTTGTTAATGCCATTGCATTCTCCTGTTATTAAATATCCGTTCTAAGAATCCACTTAGAATAATTAAGCTACTATGTATGATAAAGTTCCACCAAAAGCTGAATTATCAGCACACTCACTAACTTGTACCATAGCAGCAGCATCGTTATCGTGTGTATAACGAAAACGCCAATATGTTTGACTTGAATTTATATAAGCGTTTACATTTCCAACGCTACTTCCAGCATAATTAACTCGAATTAACTCAACACTACCAGCACCGTGATGTGTATAACTTGGTGTAAATGGCAAACCTGTCATTCTAACTTCACCTGACCAAGAACCTTTGTTTGATAGTGTAATTTTCCAATGAATAGTTACTAACCTACCAACTTTTGTATACCGTGCTTCGTGTTCACCAGTATTATAAGAACCAGCACTACCAGTATGCCCTGTAAAAACTGGAGTAAAACTGCCTTCCTCATAATCGTCTAAAGCATTGGCTGCTGCTGTATCACCATTAAATGTTAAGCCATCGGGTGTTATACGCATTCTTTCAGTATTATCTACTCTAAATGCTGTATAAGAACCTGAAGCTTGATTATTTGGGTCTGCACCTATTTCTAAAGCATTTGCAGCAGAACTATCAGTTACAATTCGACCAGATGTTTGACCAGCATTATCTAGTATAAATACCATACCATTGTTACCTGTAGATATATTTCCTGTAGTTGTTAAATTTCCTGTAACTGCTGCACCAGCAGAAACTGCTTCAATTTTTTTACTTCCTGAATGGTCTAACTGTGAGCCATTATCAGCAGTTGTTGCTAGTGTGCCTGTCGAATCAGGTAGTGTAATCGTTCTGTCTGTACTCGTATTCGGAGCAGTAACAGTTACTACCCCTGTTCCTGAAGCGTGTCCTTGAATTTTAACTTTTGCCATGTATATCTCCTATGCTATAACCCAAGTTGATCCCGAAGGTATCGTTACTGAAACCGAGCTGTTAATTGTTATTGGTCCTGCTGCTATTGCGTTGTTACCACTTGTAATACTATAATTTGCAGCTATAGTGTTAGCCATTTCATATAAGCCTTTAGTTGTAGTATTCGCATCTGTATCAAGTACCGCCCAAGAAGCTGCACTACCATTTGTTGTAAGGAACTTTCCACTGTTGCTAGACTGTGAAGGCAAAGCGTCTACCTCAGCCCATGTCATGCCACCAGTATTACCTGATTGAGCAGACAAAAAGTAACCGTTAGTAGGCGTGTTACTTACTTTTAGATTTGCTTCATCAACTACGTTGTCTGCAATAGTTAATGCTGTAGCTCCAGTAACTTCACCACTATGTGTAGCGTTAGTTTCCTTAGCTGTGTTAGCTGTAATAGCATTTGCTTGACTTGTAGTAATTCCTGTCTTAGCTGTATTAGCCGTTATAGCATTAGCTTGACTTGTAGTAATTCCTGTTTTAGCTGTGTTAGCTGCAATAGCTGTATTAATTGCATTAGCAAGTTTATCTTCTGTTACTGCATCATCTGCTATTTTAGCTGTAGTAATTCCACCAGTAGCAATGTCTGCTACTACCGCACCTGCTGCTATCTTATCTGCAGTAATTGCGTTATCTTTAATGTGTACTGTGTCTACTACATCGTCAGAGGGCGTACCAATGTCTACGTTTTGACCTTGATATACTGACCAGAATGTATCTCCACTGGCTGGAGCAGAGCTGAATACTATGTTTGATCCAGATACTTTGAAGCCGTTAGTGCCAGAATCATCTGGTTCCTGCAGCACTCCGTTTACTCCAACCAAGAGTTGTCCTGATTTCGCTGGAGTAATAGCAACGCTACCTGCAGTTAAAGCAAACGATGTTAACGATCCGTTAAAGCTGCTAGATATATCATCTACTATTTGATAGTTACCTGTGTTAGCAGGACTATTTCCTATATATGCCATTATTTATTCTCCAATCTAAAATATACCATTAAGCATCCTCTAATGCTTTAACTTTTGCTGATAGTTCTTGTACTGCTTTGACTAACGGTGTAACCATAGCTTCAATTGACACTCCTTGTACTCCATCGTGTTGTAAATCCCAAGCTCCGTGATTATCAACACCAGCAGTATCCAAAGCAGTTTTGACTTCTTGTGCTATAAAACCGTGGAATTTTGTAGTGTCATCTTTATGATTAGTTTCTGCATCATAATGGGCAGCCATATGTGGGTCTGTAGAATCTATTTCAGTTGACTTTTTCCAGTTATAAGTTACTGGTCTTAAGTCGTTAATAAAGTCTAAACCAAGAGTATTTGTCTGTATATTTTTCTTTAATCGGACATCTGAAGCGTGAGTCCAAGTAGCATTAGATGTAAAAGCATTATATATTTTTCCTGCATTACTACCAATATCTACTCGGTTAGCACCACTAGAAGAAACATCATATCCAAGAACAATACAATTGCTTGAATCAGAAGCATTAGCTCTTGTGTAAGCACCTATAAAAATATTGTTAATACCTGTTGTTGTAGATGTGCTATAAGTTCCAGCTTGATAACCAAGAGCGTTATTATGATTTCCTGAAGTTATACCAGTTAAAGTGTCTGCACCAATAGACACATTAACATTACCTGTAAGAGTACCCGCTGACAAAGCACGAACACCTAAAGCTGTGTTATGAGTTGCTGAAGTACAAGCTTTCATAGCTTGAAAACCAACTGCTGTATTATCACCACCTGTTGCATTCATAAGAGAAGAATTACCTACTGCTGTATTTTGATTAGCTGATACATTGTTTAATAAACATTCATACCCTACTGCTGTATTATTAGCTCCAGTCGTATTAGCACCTAAAGCTGCATAACCAAATGCTGCGTTGTTTGATGCTGTTGTATTAGCATCCATAGCATTAGCACCCATTACAGTATTTTCTTTACCTGTAGTGTTATAACCTAAAGAGTTGTACCCAATAGCTGCGTTGCTATATCCTGTAGTGTTACCTGTTAAAGCGTACCTACCAACAGCAGTATTAGTAGTTCCTGTAGTGTTAACTCTTAATGCCCGTTCTCCAACAGCAGTATTACCAGTGGCTGTAGTATTAGTAAAGAGAGCATAATTACCAACAGCAGTATTTTGATTACCTGTCGTATTAGCTTGTAAAGCTTGCATACCGACTGCTACATTTTCTTGACCTGTAGTGTTAGCTTGCAATGCTAAACGACCAATTGCTGTACTATTTATACCTGTAGTGTTAACTTGTAAAGAACCTTGTCCTATTGATGTATTAGAACTGCCTGTAGTGTTAGACTTTAAGGCTTCTCTACCGACTGCTGTATTTTGACTGCCTGTCGTATTCATACGCATTGATGCTTGCCCCCAAGCAGTATTTTGAGTACCTGTAGTATTTGCATTTCCAGAATAAGCACCACCAAAAGCATTTAATGAAGCAGTCGTATTTGCTATTCCAGCGGCATGTCCAACTGCTGTGTTTTCTATACCTGTCGTATTAGCCTGTAATGCAGTATTACCTATAGCTGTATTCATATAGCCAGTTGTCTGCGCTCTTAATGCGTTATATCCAAGAGCAGCACTTTCATAACCAGTTGTATTTGTGTACATAGAACCAGTACCAACTGCAACATTACGACCATTGCCTGTAGTATTGCTATACATAGCTTGGTCACCAACAGCGGTATTATTATGACCTGTCGTATTATTTCTTAGAGCCTGTTTGCCAACAGCTGTATTTTGATAGCCTGTAGTATTGCTCTTTAATGCTTCAACACCAAGTGCACTATTGTTAGCACCTGTAGTGTTAGCTTGTAGAGAATTAGCACCTACTCCTACATTACTACTACCTGTTGTATTAGTGTACATACTAATATTACCAATAGCAGTATTGTTAGTTCCAGTTGTGTTTACTGGCATAGCATAGTTACCAAAAGCAGAGTTATTGGCTGCTGTGGTATTAGCTGCTAAAGCACTTCTACCTACTGCTGTGTTAGCACCACCTGTAGTGTTATCATATAAAGCATTTGACCCTACTGCGGTATTGTTAGAACCTGATGTAGTTCGATAACCAGCAGCATATCCTAAACCTGTATTGTTAGCTGCGGTACTATTGTATAAAGCAGAGTCACCAAAAGCTGCGTTGTATGATGATGTAGTATTTGTAATTAAAGAATATGCACCAAAAGAAGTATTATTGCCACCTGTAGTATTAGCTGTGCCAGAACTCATACCAACTGCTGTGTTTCTAGCACCTGTAGTGTTAGATACTAAAGATTGAAAACCAACCGCAGTATTGTTATCTGCTGTAGTGCTATTTTGTAAAGCACTATTACCTACTGCAACATTTTGAGAACCAGTAGTGTTAGTATAAAGCGACCTCCAACCTACACCTATATTAGTATTACCTGTAGTGTTTGCTTTTAAAGACTCTACACCAACTGCTGTACTTTTAGAACCTGTGGTATTAGCTGTTAAAGCATTATCACCTAAACCTACATTCTCATCGCCAGTTGTAATTGAATCTACTGCGTTAGCACCTAGTCCAATGTTTGAAGTGGCTGTAAGATTAGTTTCTACTCCAGCAGTTACCGCAGCCCAAGTAAGACCACCTGTATTGCCTGATTGTGCTTGCAAATAATAACCATTAGTAGGGCTATTGCTTACTTTAAGATTAGCTTCATCAATTACATTATCAGCTACAACAGTAGCACCGTCAGCAGTTGAGGTTACTTCACCACTATGATTAGGATGCACATAGTTATTTGCACTGGCTGCTACGCCATTTAATTTTGTGTGATCAGCATCTGTAAATACATTACTATCACTAGCTGCTTCAACAGCAGCTTTAATTTCAGCGTTAGTCTGGTCAGCAGTAGCACTTGCCTCAATAGCATTTAACTTACTATGATCGGCATCAGTGAATTTATTAGAGTCACTAGCTCCTTCTATTGCTGCAGCTATATCTGATATACCACCGCTTGTTACTTTAGTTAATGCCATTCGTTACTCCAATGTGTTTGAATCTGGATTCCAAGTTTTACCTATATTATTAGTTGAAGCTACCCAAGAATCTATTGTTGATTGGCAATTAGCTTGTGCTGCTGCAATAATTTCAGCATCAGTATTAGAGCCTGTTGTTGCTAACCCATCAACTTCAAGTTGATTACCTGTTTCACTATCAGTAATTGAAAAACCTACTTTTGTTTTTGTAGCATCATCTGAATCTGTTTCAAACACTGCTATTTTGTATGATAAAGCCATTTTATTTACTCCTAATTACCTTGAAATTGAATGATGTTTATTGCAACATTAGTTGTTACACCTAAATTGTTTTTAATTTTTAAAGTGTCACTATTAGCTGATTTGTACACACAAAGATCGCCACTTACATCGGAAGTGCTAAATCTATTACTAGCATCTGCTATTTGTACTATATTATTGCCAGCAGATATTCCATACATTGCAAAAAATAAAGCATAGTTATATCTTGCTCCATTATTATCGCCATAATAACCTACAGCAATTAATGCCCCTGTGTTAACTACACCGCTATAAGTTCTTTCAACTCCATTAGCAAAAGAAACTTGACCGTGATTTAGCGACCACGCTTTACCATAAGTTCCATAATTAATTATGTAACCGTCAGTATGAAGATATACGCCATTAGTGCCTGAGGCTCTTATCATTACATTATTGTAATCACTTGCGCCATCATCATATCCAAGAAGATCTATTCGACCATTTGTTCCACTTGTAATAACTAGACCTTCACCTTGATGTCCTTCAAAAGAAGCTACATTTGCATCTGCTGAATTAACGTGTAATGTTCTTGCTGGACTTGTAGTTCCTATTCCTACGTTGCCAGAAGAGTCTATACGCATAGATTCTGCGCCCCCTGTACTAACAATTAAATCATCAGTAGCATTATAAATTGAGGGTAAATTTGTAGTGTTATTATCTTTAAATTCAATTCCTGCTGAAGCATCCCCAGATTCTATTCTTACTACATTATTTAAGGTTGCGTGGTAAACGTGCAGACCAGTAATAGCTGGACTCGCAGTTCCAATCCCCACGTTGCCAGAGGAGTCTATACGCATACGTTCAGAACCAGCAGTTTCAAGCTTTATATAACCACTAGCATCTAGATGTATTTTTTCATTACTGTCAGAAGTGTTAAGAATTAAATTACTTGAACCTGTAACTCTGTCGGTAACTTGAATACCAGTTGAGGTTGTATCTAATTTAGTATTATTGTCATAATAAAGTCTTACCTTGCCATTAGCCTCCGCATAAATATAGTTTTCAGTTCCTCCAGCATTTTGTACACGAAACCCAGCATCAGAACGAATATGTATATCTCCAGTTCCAGCATCTCTTATGTAACTGTTAGAGCCATCGTGGTATATCTGTAAATCTTCACTTGTACCAAATTTAACTTGAGCATTATCAGCTAAATATATGTGACCTGAACCCATATCTAAATAACCACTACTATGAGTTACATTACCAGTCATAGTGCCACCAGCTTTAGGCAAAGCAGCATTAGCAGTTGTAGTTGTGCTTGTAAGTACAGCATCTCTTGTGGCAATGTCAACGCCATCAAAAGTAGAGTTAGTAGTAATAGCACCAGTCATAGCACCGCCAGATAAGCTTAACTTACCTGATATATCTGTTGTTGGCGGTACAGCCCATGAGTTGTCACCTCTAAGAAATGTAGAAGTATTAGTTGTGCCTGTTGCACTTAATTCGTTAAGACCAACTGCATCATCAGCCATCTCAGAATTGCCTACTGCATTAGGTCCAATGTCATCTATTGTTATGGCTGCGTCTACAATCTTAGCTGCTGTAATACTATCATTAGGGATATCGTCAGCTGTAACAGGTACGTTTGCTGGTTGTTTT
>Ga0208134_1001670_pt1 | contig 12528 bp, 15 predicted proteins | sample VirMetDEL_Mar_31_FD_184515 | JGI IMG/M metagenome (GOLD analysis project Ga0208134, IMG submission 184515) | Aqueous microbial communities from the Delaware River and Bay under freshwater to marine salinity gradient to study organic matter... | ecosystem: Environmental > Aquatic > Marine >... | reverse complement strand
TATTGCAAATTTTACATTAAAATTATCCCATAGGTTTTCTAGGAATTTTTGTTCAGTAACGGCCGTTGAGCCATTAAGTATTTTACCCTCATCTGATGTATCAATAAACATATAGATAACAAAGTCGTATGCTGTTGAATAAATTATAGATTGTCCAAATCCTTCTCTTAGACCTGAACCATTACTACCTCTTTTAAATTCAATTGCAATCTTCACTCCATCATGCTCTACTATCATGTCAGGTCTGTTTGCTGTGCCCATAAAATGCATATTGTGTACTGTAGTCTTTACATTACCTTCCCATTTTATCATGCTTCTAGCCTTTTCTTTGGCCAATCCTCTGGTAAAACCCTTCTTTTCGATGACGTATTCAGTCAATTCATCCAAGAGGTGAGGATAGATAAACTGCTTTATCTTATCCTCATTCTGGGACTTATAGTCAATTGTTTCAAATACATCTCTAGTAGTAATACCTGTCTGAATAGATTCTAATAGGTCTATTCTCTTTTTAGATTTACTTGCTAATTTCATATTTAATCTTATTTTGTGTATTCGATCTCATCTGCCTTAACCTCAGGCTTTGATGCTTCTTCAATAGATCTATCAAGTTCTGCTAATTCAACGTGCATTCCTTGGATAGTTTTATTATTATCTGCCATTTCATTTAATGCATCAGATATTTGAGCTCCTACATTAGTTAATAATCTTGTAAATAATTTAGCAGCCTCAATTCCAGTTCCTGTAATGTTAGTTAGTACAGTATAAAGAGTGTTAAGTTGTAAACTGTTTAATGCAATAGTTGTTGCACCTTCTTTATCATTCAACATAATTTTCTTTTGTGTAGTCAAGGTATCATATAGGTTAATTAAGAAAGCTGCGTTCTTAATATCCCATGTGTAGCTTTTGTCGATTTGCTTTAATATAGCACTTACGTTTTTTACTTCTTCGACATTAACTGCATACTCTGTTAATGCTAATTCCTCTTGTCTTTCGTTTACCTCAATTTCTAATTGGGCTCTCAAGTCTTTTAATTCGGTGATTGTTTTTTCCATGTGTTGTTTATTTTAATTGTTTAAAAATTCTCGTTAGTTATTATACAGTCAAAGTTAGAAAAGTTTCCGAATTGTTCTTCATCTACTTTAATTCTTCTTTCTATTGTATCATCTTTGTCATCTCTGACGTTTAATCTATGTCTTCTGGTTTCCTCAGGAATTGCTAGATAGATTACAAATAACCTGTCTCTATATTCTTTATCTAAAAGATTTACTGCCTCGGCGTTAAGTATCATGACATCACATTTTTCAAACTCAGGTTTCATTAAACCATATCTCCAATCCTTAAACGATTGCCATTCTACAAATGATTCAGATTCTATGCCGGCATCAAATTCTTCATCTGTTAGGAAGTAATAATCTTCACCATGTACCTCGCTAGGCCTCGGTGGTCTTGTAGTACATGAGACTCCATATGTAAAGTCTCTATCCATAAATCTTTTTCTTAAGTAATCCTTACCGGAAGCTCCGGCACCTACGATTGCAATTTTTCCTGCCATATAATCTGTTTTAATATATAATAAATTTAATTTGTTTCCCACTTTGGATCGTACCAGAATCTTCTATTGTTTCTATCCATAATATTACACATACTTGAGTTGTTATAACATTTAAAGAAGCTTGATCTACTTGAAACTTCCTCGAATGGGTTTTTCCAATCTTTAATCTTCCCTCCTCCTAGTTGAAATGCATATTCAGGCATGGCCTTGCAGTAATATAATAAATCTGGGTAATTTTCAATAGCTGACCTTGCATCCATAAAAGGATTCAAATCTGGAATTCTGTAAAGTATTTCAGCCCTTAGATAATTTCCAATGCCATTAAAATATTGCTGATTCATTAGTACTTCCATGATTGGCTTCTCAAATGCCTTCTTATGAATGTTATTATTAATGTTCTCTACAAAATCATCATATTCGGTTGTTGGATCAGGTCCTCTATTATCTGACCATTCATGTCCAATCTTCCATTTACCAAATCTTCTAACATCTACAAAACTTAATGTAACTTCATCGCTTGAATAAAAGTTTAAGTGTGCGTGTTTATTTTCTTGCCCTGTGTTGGTTAATTGGAAGTGGCCAGCCATGCCCATGGTCATTCTGAGGGGAATAACTTTAGGTGAGTTTGTATCATATAAATATACTACAAGCTCCTTCCCTCGACTCCTTGCGCCAATCGTAAATGAACTAAATGGTACCTCAACATCAAGTCCCTTATGTACTGGATTCTTTTTAATGTTTGTGAATGAAAGTCCATTGGTACTTTCATTCACATATTGTGCTGTTAATTTTAATTCTGCTAATTCAGGCATTATCCTCTCCGTTAAATAAATGGTAAATAAAAATACTGGTGTATATTGGCCAAAATAGGGTAATGATTATAATCTGCAACCCTGTTACTTGTTCGATAACGCTATACTTACGTGCAATATCGTTGATTGCCTTTACGCATATTCCAATAATTAGGCCTATTAGTATGTAGTATATGATTAATTGCATAGTTTCTAAAAGTTTCCTTCGGCAACTTGCATACAGGTTAAACCATTATCTCTCCACATTTTTACTACTTTATCTCGATCATCAAAAACACACATAATATTATGCCCGTCTTCAAGTAAATCATTTAACCATAATTTCTTTAACTTATCATCTGGAACAAAACTTCCGTTTCTTCTCATTCTTAAGAAATCTGGATTAATTCCATGTTCTGCCAACCATTGTTTAGTCTCTGTTTTACTGATATCATCTCTCCCACTAAATATTCCAACAATATTGCCAGAATCTTGAAGCGATTTAAAGGTATCAATAACTGGCCAGTTTGGTTCATCTAATTGAATATTATCAGGCGCAAAGAATTCTTTCCAATCCATTTTGCCATCTGCTCTAGATGCTTTAGCTCTTCTTTTATCGATTAGTGCAAGGGTACCGTCAAGGTCAAAGATTACTGTTTTCATTATTTTTCTTTATTTGATAAATGGTTAGTAGATGATGTTTTAAATAGGATTGAGAATAAAAGATTAAGGCCTAATGCTTGCCAAAACCCAACCTCGTTAACTCCTTCGATTGCAGGAACTAAACAGGTGTTCCATAGCCAATAAGTTGGCAATACAAAAATTAAAGCCCCGAAGAGGGCAATGAATAACCCTGCAAATACGGTTCCTAGTGATGTTAAAAGTTTTTTTGTTTCCATGTTTTTTATTTTATTATTAAGTAATTCATTTTGTCCTTCATCTCTACCTTTCCTGTAGCTACTAATTCGTTAACCACATCAATGCCATGCACTTTTGCCATATATTGTAATGTTTGTTCCATGTATATTATCATATGTTATTTTTAATTATAGTTAAATATAAACAAAATCTTTGACATAAAAAAACTTTCTACCACTTTTTTTCTAAAAAGTTTTCGTAGCTTCCTCTAACACTTTGATTTGGAAAGTAATACGTCTTAAAGGGATTACCATTAACGCAGATAGTTTTTCTGAAACCAGTTGGTATCATGGCTCCAGTCTTTAATCTAGATGCACCTAAGAAATCTACACAGATGTTAACTGTTATATTGTTATTAACGGCAAGGTCTCTCTCGTATTGTTCTAGGTATTTCCATGGACCTCGGTTAAGGTCTTTATGCTGTAGCGCGCAATTTACATATGAAAATGTTTGCCCTAGTGTAATTGAGTCACAATTAAATGCTCCTGCAGGCGCCATATGCCCCTTGTCCCATACATTCTTATAGTAATCTTTATCGTCAGATGTTTTAATTGAATCAATCCTGTAAAATCTCATGCCCTTTCTGCTATAATGGGCATCTGATGGATTACATGTAACATTATAGTCTATCTCGAGTGGTTGTTCAAACCTCTGTGAATATTTAATATGATAGATTGAAGTACTTACCTCAATATCCTTCAGGTCCTCGGCAAAGAAACTGGATAGAATTGAACCAATAAGTATTAATACAATTAATTTTATTCTCATTCGATTATATAGTATTGTTTAAATCATTAGAGCAAGTTACTTCCCATTTAGGCGCTCCTGTTCTATTTGGACCCAATGTCCAATCAATGTCTGGCTGATCCATTATTGGATAGTTAGGAGTATTGAAAGAACTATCCTCCTTTAACAAAATAATAGACTCTTTTGTATCGATGTTACCATCTCTATGCAAATCTTCAATATCTTGTAAATATGCACCCTTATGGTTAAGGAGTCTATCGGCGCATGCGATAACGATGTGTCCTTGGTCTAATAGTCTTTCTACAATTTGATCTTTCATATTATTTTTATTTTGATTATTATATCAGGTATATTAGGAATGTTTCATAAAAAAAGCCCAGCGATTAACTGGGCTCTCTAGCAGAGGATGAGGGATTCGAACCCCCGGTACCGTAAGTACGCTTGTTTTCAAGACAAGTCCATTCGACCGCTCTGGCAATCCTCTATTGTTCTTTAAATTACGGTGATTTTATTTATTTAATTTAATTTAGGCTACTTCTTTGTTTTCAAAATTAGATTGAAAACTTGCCAATTGATATTGTAACCTTTCGATTGCATGTTCTATTCTATCGAGATCGTTTACAAGATCGTTTATTTTTGTGTCGGATCTTGATTCTATTCGATCCGTCTTTGAGTCAATTCTTTTATTAATATCCTCTAATCTATTATTGACACTGCTAACCTCCTGATTTAAAATAAAATTAATATCTGAGATTTCAGAATCAATATATTTAATTGTGTCTTCTGTACTTGTTGTTAATTTGTTAACCTGATTTCTTGTCTTAAACACAACAATCACTGCAATTGGTAATGCAACGATCACTATACCTAAAACAAATGCTATTATTTGTTCCATATTTGTTTTGTTTTATTTTTACCGTAATTTCAAAGAACAGTAATTATATATGGAATTTTAGAAAGGTTTCAATTATTAACGGACTAGTCCGACTGGAGTGACATCGACAGTCTTGATGGACATATCGAATCTTGCCTGTAGGTTTTCAATTGCCAGTATAAGTGGACTCAGATCTAGTTTTTCTTCCTTTCCTTTTTCGGCTGCTGCTTCATCTGTCCTTTTCTTAACCTCTTCTGCTTTACCAAATACAACCTCTGAAGCCTTTCCGATAACACCCGAAATTGCATCTCCAATACTTGAACTTGAATTAGCATTAACTTCCTCAAGTGCTAAGACTGCGTCAGATAACTCTTTAACTGCTACCATTAATTGTTCTGCAAAAATCTTAAGGGTAGAATCAGGTCCATTATATACAAGTTCGTTTAGGGCCTTAAACATATTGGTTGTTGCAGTAACCGCCTTAACATCAATTTGCTTACTTGCTTTGGCTATTTTACCATAAGATAACGCGACATTGTCAAATGATTTTGCGTTCTGTCTAAAAGATCCAGATGACATTCCCAGTAGATATCCAATTCCTGAAAGAACCTCTATTGCTCCTCTTGCTGTTACAGGGAACGACTTTACTGCCATTGACATTGTGTCCAATGACTTGGATACATCTGTAATGTCATCTTTGTGGAAAATAAGAGATTTTAATACACCCATTGCTGAAGTATCTTGCGCTTTACCACGAACCTTACTAGACATCCAGTCCAGTACGGCTCCACCTACGTTGGCAAGTCCAGCTATAAATCCACCTCCACCTAGTGCCGCAACACCAAGCCCAAAGATTATTAATCCTCCTCCTAGTGCAGCAATACCTAGAGCCATTGGTAACATATTATCAACACCAATCTCGTCCTTAAATCTTTTAAAAATATCGATTGTTTTGTGCATTGGGTTCATAATTATATCAACAAAACCCGCCGCTACTACCTTTAAACCTGGCATTGCATGTTCAAGGGCCGATAGGATCCAACCTGCAATTAATAACGCGATTGCTGCGGCGATAATACCAAGTAGACCATATCCAATAGCCACCGGCCCGACTGTTTTAACAGCTTTTCCCATTGCTACCATTGCGGCGCCCATTGCACCCAGTGTTGCCGCCATTGCCAGTGCCTCTTTTACGGTAATTCCGAAAGTCATTTTCGCAGGAAGTAACGCAAATATATGTGCTACTATAAGAATCGCAACCGCTGCCGCCACGATTAACAATAGAATCTTTAGTTGGTTCTTCGATTTCGTCTTATGCATTTTAAGCTTCTGTGCGAGAAAAAACAGTCCAGAAAATACAAGTAATGAAAGAGCAGCCTTTCCTGTCCACTCAATTCCTGGAGCCTGGATTGCTCCCATATCCGGTAACATGTTAAAAATCCAGCTGATTATAAAGACTGCTGCAGCCACTATCGCGAGGTTCTTCAGGGTCTTTGTCATTTTCTTCGTTTTTATCTTACCTATTGTTTTAGATGCAAGATAGACTACTGCACCCATTACTACCAATGGAAGAGCTATCTTAAGTGACCACGATATATCAGGGGACCTGAATACATCCGGCAGGAGTTTAAAAATCCAGGCAGTAGCAAGTATTCCTATCGCTACTATTGGAATTGCAAGGGACATTAAACCCATTTGCTTTATACTCATTTTTCTCATTCCACTCGCCACCCTGCCAAGAGCTGCACCAAAAATATTTACCGCAATTCCAGCAAGTAATGTGAATAGTAAGAATCCTCCGGGATCTTTAATTTCCGGAAATTTATCAGGCATTATTGCCCATGCAAGTGCTGCCATGGCAATTCCAACAATTATCATTGGTATTATCAAACTTGCTGCTAAAATATCTTTACTAGTAATTGCGCCGGCTTTTGTTTTTCGCTTTGCGCCGAATCCCATCATTCCGGAATTCGTACTAGATGAACCTCCTCCCTTCATTGCCTTCATAACCATTGCGATAGCTGATCCCATTAATAGTGTTGCTAGTCCGACAAGTAATATAAATTTCAATAGTCCGGTAAAGTCTACTGCTGACATGGCACTAATGGCAGGTGCCATTTTAGGTAGGGCCCACGCCGTTATCATAGCCAAAGCCCCCAGAGCAACTAAAATAAGAACTCCCATGATTGCAAACTGCTTAATCTCCCTTGGTCTCAAATCAGCTTTTCTCTTTCTAGAATTATCCTGCTTTAATAATGATGTCCCGGGCATACCACTCTTATTTGCCATGCTTTGCTTCTTGAGGTTAATGATCGCCGACATAAATGAAACAATTATCCCAATCGGTAGCATTATCTTTATAAGTTGGTTCATTGTTTTTAGCTCCTGTTCACTAATTGATATCTTACCAATCATCTTTGCTGCAAGCGCAATAGGTATCATTGCAGCTGACATTACAAGTACCATTCCTCCAAACTTTATTATGTCTACTTTATTTAAGCCTCTCAATGCAGGTAGGGCAAACCTAACCACTACCAAGGCTGCTGCCATTGGTATTAATGCAGTAGTTGCTATAACAAATGAAAATGCATCCTCCTTTGAAATACTTGGTATTAAATTCATTGCACCTGCGATAATAACAGTGTTGAGCGTCATTACAAAAAGTGCACCCATGATTTCTGAAGTATTATTCTTATTCAGATACTTATTAATAAACCCACTGAATTCCCATGCTTTAATTAATCCAATAAATATTTTACCCTGTATGTATATTACTGCTGAAACTGCCAACATTCCCAACATTTGGTTACTAGTAACACTAGGGAAATTAGAAAGGGTTAATGCCATCATTGCAGTCGTACCTGCAATGGCTGCAATTACAAGTGCAAGGTTTCTAACTGTGCTAATACTTCCAAAAATAGATCCACCTTCGGCCATTAGTGAACTGAATACCTTTACCATAGGGACTAGTGTTGCAACAACAGCTAAGCCCTTTACTATATCATTGCGTTTTAAAACTCCAGCTATTTGATATGCGTATGACAGGGCAATTAATCCCCCAGCGGCAAGGGCTACTAGGCCAGCTCCAGCAACAATGTTAGATAATTTGATATCCATTAACAATACCTTAGCCATAGGGATTAGGGATGCGATAATAGCAACACCCTTTATTATATCCTTTACCCCTATATCCTTTGCCATTGAAAACGCAGTTGCCAATGTAAATACACCGAATCCTGCAACTGCAATTAAGCCAGCCGCCCCTAGGATGGTTTTCATGTTAATTCCACCTGCAAGGGCAGACTTACTGTCTTCTCTGCTGCTAAGAACAGCTTTAATTTCTTTAAGAACCTTTGTATTTTCCGATATCGCAGCAGAAATACCGCGCATTGTTGAAACATTAGTCTGTACTATTGTTTCAATTGATGATAATGTTTTACTGGATGTGGTAGATAATTCTTCTATTTTTTCTAAAATAGAATTAGAACTAATTGCATACGCAGCTAAAGTCCTATTCGCATTTGGATTTGATGATGCCATTTAGGTGCCTATGATTTTATTTTAGTAACTTTACGTCTTTCTTAGCTGCCTTTAATACAGCTTCTCTAGTCTTGTCGTCTAATGCCATTAATTCATCATATAAATCTGACTTAGTCGATTTATCTTTTTCATACGATTTTATTGATTTATCATGTTCGTCATGTGCGTCACTAAGTGAATCAATTCTTGATTGTATATTGTCTATGTTTTCTTGAGCTTCTGATGCAGCATGCTCGTTTCTATTTCGTCTATGCTTTTTAAAACTTGCAGTTTCTCTAGCTAATAATTTTTTTAAATCAGATAAATCAGCTTTAGCTATTTTGCGGTTTGTGTACATTGTCTTTATGTTTCCTGCAAATGCAATACCGATTGCTCCTAAAGCAAATGCTAAAGTAATAGGATCTACCACTTCATTAATAGCTTCATCTTTATTTTCATTCACGAACTCGTTATATGTCTTTATTCTAGGCATTGTTTAATTAATCTTTTTATTTTGGCTAGTATATATATCAACGTAAAAAAGGGTTCCCTTAGGAACCCTCTTAATTACATCTTTGGCATCTTTGGCATCGAGATGTTTGGCATTTTCATACCGCTCATCATACCTGCAGCCATGCCGGTCTGTGCGGCGTTTTGTCCTTCGTTCTGTTTATTCTCCGATTTTATATGTTCAACTAAATCCTTTACAATATATGTAAATTCATAGTATTCCATTTTGTCCAACTCACTGGGTTGAAGGTGTAATTTAAGATAAATGAAAAATTTAATCTTAAAGAAGTTCTCCAGCGATATCTTGAACAATGAAAAGAGATTTAATCCCGTCACGAAAGTTGATAGGGACTTCCTCCTCATCGTCTCCCATCGTTACTAGCATATTTGGCTGAATTCCAACTTTCATCTTCTCAGCTAAAGTGTATACTAAATTATATTTTTTACTTGACCATCCGTTCATTGAAATTTCAAAATCGAATATTGTTTTATTGTTAAATCCTCTCCAATCATGTATCATGTAAGGAATTAATTGTAAGACCGCTTGATCCATCTTATCACCGGATTCTTGCTTCTGTCTAATGTATGCAGTAACCTTTTGCATCACACCAATACATGGTGGTTTTAGTTCTAGAATTCCAAATGATTTTGTTTCAATTAAAAATGTTCTACCTGTAATATCGTAATATTTATCTAATTCACTAGGAATCTTAAAATATTGAAACCAATCTTTCTTAATTTCTACCTCAACCTTATCGCCTTTTTTATTAATATGAGGAACCTTTAATGATGCCTCAGGCTCAGGGAATGTTAAATCCCTAATTGAAAGAATAATAAAGAATCTATCTTCCTCTAGAATATCTTTATAAGATAATCTTTTAGATGTATGCTGGATTCTAGTACATGATTCTAGGATTGAATTTAATTTTTCGTCAATGTCCAATACGTTGGTCTCATCGATTGTTGAAAAGTGTCTAACCTCTGCGACTTTCGCAGATCTAATTGAAATTTCAGTACCTTCTGGGTAGAACATGCCACCTGATGGTAATGAAATTGTAGGAATTGAATGGTAGCCTAAGTGAAAATCAGCGTCTCCAGCCTTTTGAGTTGCAAATCTGTTCATGTCAACTTTACCTAAGTTAACTTCTTCAGCCTCTACTTCTACTTCGACAACGCTTTCATTCTCATCTAGCTGAACAATATTCTTATATTGATCTTCTAAGTTTAAATCTTCTTCGTTACTCATAATTTGTTTTTTGTTTATCTATTTGTCTTTAAGTTTTCTGATGTCTATTTTTTCTAAAGGATTGACATCTTTCATCCTCATATCTATTTCTGTTCTTATTATATCTCTGATGAAGGCTGAAATTGAAACTGGTCTTTCTCCTGATTCTATTGCCTCACTTAGAATTATTCTGTTAATCAAATAAACCTCATCTTCCGATAAAAGAACCTGTAACTTCTTAGTTAATTTGTCCATTTACGTTTAATGTATTATTATATCATTATATTATGTTTTTGTTTCATAAAAAAATGGGAGGTACTCTATGACCTCCCATTTATTAATTATAAGCTATGCTAAAACCTCTTTCCAAGTATCACATCTCCAACCCATCTCTAAGGCTGCAGGATCTGCACTCTCGTAAGATAGTTCGTTTGTGAAACCTAAACCTGAAGTAATTAGACAATCTTCAAGAGTTACTGTTCTATAAATATCTCCAGCTCTGTTGAACTGTACGATAACTATTGTACCTACGTAATCTTTTTTAAGTCCCATTGCTCCTGTTTGAGGATCAAATTGCTTGTTATACCATTGTCTCATTGACTTGTACAGGTACGCCTGATTGGCCTCGTTTAAGTTTAATGAAAAGTTAACAGTTACATCTACTGTAGTGTTATCAGGCATTCCAGCGAATGATCTGGTAGCGAATTTATATTTTTGTTCTACCGCCGCAACTTCTTTATATAACTCCAATCCTGAGATTGAATTAATATGCTGAAGAAATAGCGAAGAATCAGCCACTCCTGCTGGAGGAAGAATTGTAACCTCGTATAAGTTTCCTTGTACTGGTTCAAAATTTCTACCCGCTCTAGAAGTTTGATCTTGTGAATAATGTGGTAAAGCCATGTTATTTTATATTGTTTGTTTTTTTATATATCCTATTATCCTAGGTTACCTGATTGAATTTCTCCAGTGTTAAGAATTGTAGTTCTGTGAACAACTATTTCTAAACCTTTAACTGGTTCAACAAAAGTATCTATTATACCGACGTTATTATCGATAACTTCATTAGTATTGTTTGTGCTATCCATTACGTTTTTGTAAGCATATACACCTCCATCAGCCATTACTGATTCCATAAATGAATCTGCTAATGTTTTGATTTCTAATCGCGTTTGTGTATTGTTAAATTCAAATACGTAATCTTTAAGGATATCTGCAATACCATCTTGGATATAAATCATTGCTTCTCTAACGTGTGCCGAAGAAAGCGCTGACTTAGTAGACTGCTGTGCAGTTTTGTTTCCTAAGATAGTAAGACCAACACCTCTCTGGAATACGATAGGATTGATTCCAAATGGTTCTAGGTTGTCTCTATCATTTTTGTCAAATGCATATTCAACTCCTCTTACGTTAGTACCTGCAACAACACCACGTCTTGGACCAGCAACGATTGACCATGGTAATGCGCTAGTATATTTGTCTATGTAGTTGTTAGATACGTAAGCAGCAGGTGGTACCGTAATGTCCTTACCATTATCTGATACAATTAAACCAGGTCCGTAGTAGAATGCGTAGTTTGCACCATTCTGTATACTTGGTAATGTATATGTTTTAGTAGGGTTTAAATCTTGGTTACCTGATGTTGTAACATATCTTGTATCGAATACTAGGTTTGTATCTACGAATGACGGATCAGTTGATTCTTTAAAGTCTGCAACTGTTGGTGCGTTTAAGATAGCTGATGCGTTTTGTCTGTCCATTGCTAATCGCGAAAGTTTAGACTTATCATTTAGTCCATTAACGTCAAACGATGTAAATGTATCAACAACATATCTAAAGTCGATAATATCTTTATCAACAAGTGCGTCATATAATCCATTTCCTCCAGTAAGAACATTTAAGTATTGAGTTATAGTTTTAACAGATATAACTGATTTTCCTAAAACAAATGTCTTATAGTAATCTGAAGAATTTTCAAAAGACTTAACGATTTGGTCGTCAAACCCTGTAGTTGCAACTGGTGGGATATTGGTATACGCTGTGTAAACCGTATCTGAACCATCTATTGCTTTAGCTATTCTGTTAACTCTTGCTAGTCTACCAGTGGTTGCTGATTTTATGTAGTCTCCGATTGTTAATGGAAATGACCAAGCTGGATTTAATGCTATCGCTGCAGCTAAAATAGCTGTATCATAAGTTACTGTGAAACTTGTACCAGCTCCGTTTGCGTATAGTCCAGTTCCTTCAGAGAAGTCTTCTGCGATTACTCTGCTTGTTGATACATGCTTTAAATTAATAGTTGTAGCTGTTGCTAATGCAGTATCTATTTCAGAATCACAAGTAATTGTGAATTCACCAGTAAATGGTACAGCTGGCGTATAAGTACCAACGG
>Ga0208134_1001665_pt1 | contig 12544 bp, 12 predicted proteins | sample VirMetDEL_Mar_31_FD_184515 | JGI IMG/M metagenome (GOLD analysis project Ga0208134, IMG submission 184515) | Aqueous microbial communities from the Delaware River and Bay under freshwater to marine salinity gradient to study organic matter... | ecosystem: Environmental > Aquatic > Marine >... | reverse complement strand
ACAGCAGCTACATCTTTGTATTTTTCATTGAAATAGTTTTGAAAGTCTTTAAGCTCTAGATTATCCCATCCTCTGACACGCACATCAGCCGCCCTGTGCGTTCTATGACTAGATGATATTCTACCTAGCTCTTTATCTTCTTGAGTTGTTGATATCGTATCTGTGACAATAAACGGCATATTATTGTCGTAGCAATAGCTATACATATCCACCATGATAGCCATCAGTATTGGATGCAGTTTAAAAAATAGTTCCATATCTTCTTTGTGTTTAAATTCCATTATGCTGGTGCAGATCCTTCTGATCCACCATTAGTTACAGCAAATGTAAATGTTAGGTAACCATCAGCTCCAGTTCCACCAGCTCCACCAGTAAAAGTAACACCACTCCAATCAGTTCCAGCAGTACCGTTAGCAGTATAACCAGCACCACCACCACCACCAGCAGATCCAGATATTGAAGCACTAGAGCAATACCCACCGTTTCCTCCGTTTTTTCTGGATGATGCACCACCACCGCCGCCTTGACCCTCGGTTTCATTTGGAGATGATCCAAGACTTAGCGCCCCTATACCACCTGTACCACCAGATTCTCCGAGAATTGCAGCAACACTACCACCATTTTCACCATCTCTAGGTGCAACATTGTTTTGACCAGCACCACCAGCTCCACCGTTTCTAGATCCTATTGTACTTGATAGTGTTATATTTGTTGCGTTGTTGTTTGATATTACACCGCCAGCTCCACCAGCGCCGCCATTAAGATCTGTTCCACCAGATCCACCAGCTCCACCGCCAGCTCTAACATATCCAGATCCTAGAGTTATCCCAGAATAACCACCAGCAGTTCCAGCACCACCGTTATTAGGAGATGATGCTGCACCAGCTCCACCAGTGCCATTATTACCGACTTGAAATGTATAAACCTGACTAGGTGTTACTGTGACAACAGAGCTTCTAAAAGCTCCACCACCAGCTCCACCGCCACCACCAGCTCTGTATGAACCACCACCGCCACCACCGCCAGCGCCCCATGCATCCATAGTGATGTTGTATGCCAATCCATCGTTATTAGCATCTGGAGCTGTCCATGTGTATGTACCAGCTGTGCCTAGGCTATAAGTTGCTTCTGAGTCTGCTTTTTGTGGTAAGTAAAAATTGCCAGCCATAATTATTCCTTATACTAATTCACCATATACGGTTATTAAAAAACTACCCTGTGTGTCTTTTTTGCTTGTTACGTTAACTCTAAGTAAATCATCTTGCAGTATATCTTCCGCACCTGTAGCAAATACTACACTAGATGATTCTGATCCAGTTGCATTTGTGCCATCTGGTATCTCTGGTAATCCAGATAATACAGTAACCCAAGTTACACCATTATCAGTTGATTTTTGCAAATCTATAGATAAAACACCGCTTGTAGTTGAAGATGATCCATTAGCTGCATTCATCAGTGTTAATTTTGCTTCTATAAGTGTGAAGTCAGATGTAGCTCTATGTGTACCTATTTGCACCAGCTCGCCAGCAGTATAGTTATTGATAAAGCCAATTACTTCAAAGTTGAAAACTTCCACTTTATTAGCTCCTAATTCTATACCGTTGATTCTAGTTTCGTGATCATCAAAATTATCTTTTATGGTATCAAAAAGCTCTTTTTTCAGAGATTTTCCCACCTCTATTAAACTGCTAGAAATTGTTGAAAAAGCCATATTTATTACCCTATTTGGTTAGTATACATCTCATTATCAGAGGATGCATCAGGTGTTAAAGTTTCATTATCAACTATGTAATTATATAATATCCTATCGCCGGAAGTTGATGTTGTAAAATCACTTGAATCATTAGCTGATATATTTGATATCCTGTTTATAGAATTACCTAAATCATTTATTCTAAGTGTCACATTAGTTCCATCATTAGTTATTTTGTTGATGATGCCTACTTTTCTTCTGTCTTGATTGCCGAATCTTTTATATATTCTATCTAATCCTATCCAAACAACATCATTTAGAGTGAAATTGGCTAGATTTAGCTTTCCACTTACAGTTATAATAGATTGGCTTAGAGAGTTATATAAAGCATATCTCTGTGCTATTGTCTCCGCATCTGATTCATTAAAAAGGTAGATATCAACATCTAGCTCCTCAGTTACACCGATAAAATCATCTACAAATTCATTAGTATATTCATATAGCTCAAACGCATCTTCACCAGTAAACCTATCAGTAAAAAATGAGTAACTAGCATTTACCTTTCTAATTATCTTATTTCTAGTGGTGGATATTACCGATCTACTTGCTAGATCATCATCATTTATTTCAGATAAAGTAATCGGCTTCTCCGATGTAAGCACCTTATAGCTAAGATTAAAGCTATTATCTAAAACAAGTGATCCAAAAACACTTTTATTTATATCTGTTATAACATTTCTGACAGTACTTGCTTTTCCACCTATTTTCTTAGGGGTTACATAAGATAAAACAGCACTTGAATCTATAGCTGCTTGAGAGAATGATGCAGTATCTATGTTAGATAAACTAGAGTCATTTTCTATTAAATCTAGAACAGCATCACTAGCTGTTTTTATCCACTTATTAGATCTGTCTTGACCTACGCAATCAACAGTTACAATCGTATCATCATCAACTACATTTACGTTTCTAACCTTACCAGTTGAAGTACCAGTAGATCCTATATAAGCCGTTCTAATAAAAACCTGATTCTCTGTGACTCTTAAAACTTCATACCATGTCTGATGCGAAATATTGCCAGATTGTATCCAGTCTCTAACAGATATCTCACCCCTAGGATCACCAGATGATACGTTTATAGTTCTACTTCCATTAGTAAATGTAAGGCTAGTTGTTAAGCTATTTATAGGCGCTATATTAAATTCAAAATCATCACCAAATACTAAAACAGCATCATTTGTGTTATTCTCAATTTCATAATCTCTATATATAATAGCCTCTCTACCATTAGCATAAACTTTAGATACTGGGTTTTTCTCTAATAGCTCGCTAACCGATGGCTCACCAGCTTGCAAGTTAGTTCTTAATACAATGTTATTGCCACTCACTCTTCTAATTACAGCAGCTTCATCGTTTACAGTTACTAAATCACCAGCAAAAAACTCACTAGCATCATCCACTGAAAACCTGTTAGCTTGCTCTGTTGCATCTATAGTAGCACTAGGCGCTCTAAGTTTGTGACCAGCGATATGCCATCTTCTATTTTTCTTTCTGTATGGTACTTTGGGATTGATAACAGCAGATGAATTTTCGAATGATATCGGGTAATCATCATCCATTGTTATCTGAGTATCTGAGTCTACAGTCGCAATAGCTCCTCTATATTCTATGTTATTTCTTGTGTATATTAATTCATCTTTAGGTGATGCCTCACTTAGAAAGGATGTACCTACACCAGTCACAATAGTTTTAGATGATTCAACTACAGTCATAGTTCCAGTCAAAGGAAAGCCGCTGAGAGTTGAATCTATTGGCACGCATTGAAGTTGCTTGAGTTGACCGAATAGCCTTCTTTTAGGTGTGTAGAGATATTGCTCTGGTATAGTTCCATCACTTACATCGAAATTTTCATGTGATACTGGCTCTCTAAGCTTGTAGGTAAAATCTTTACAAGAAAAGCCAATAGATGTTTCAGAAAATGTTTTATTTTGTATTTGACCGTCAAAAAGCTTTTGATTTTCAGATAGAGGTATAATCTCACTCCATGAATATATTTTAATATCTTTGTTTTCAAATATAAGCACATCATATAGATCATCAAAATATCCATCTGTATTTTCTAGCTTAATAGTTGTTGCAGTTTCTAATACGACACCTATTTGCTCCTCGTCTAATTCTTTTCTAATAGGTGAGTTACTAAGCACCCTGCCATCGTAGTGAACTTCAAAGCCAGAGGCTAAATCGTATGGTAAATCAATTGATCTATTAGAGAAAAATAATCTATATGTTAATTTAATTGTATGAGTTTTTGGATCTAAATCATCTGCGCAGTTTATATACAACTCACCAGTTAGGTTATCATAATACCATTCACCAGTTGTTACGCTTGCTGATGATGCTTCTGTTAAATTTGTACCATCTTCTGTGACTGATATAACCACATGATTAACAGCTTTCTTATATATGTTTCCAGCTGTATTAGTGAATACACTCACTCGCTGTACAGGCTCAACATGGCATAATACCAGCTTAGATGATCGAGTTTTAGATGCAAAATCATTATAGTTTCTAGTCATTTATTCCCTTATAAAGTAAGCGATAGATGCGTTTATAACTATGGATATAACGGCTATGAAACCATAAGCTTTACCTTTAAATAGATAAAATTGCTCATGGATCTTTTTAATCTCTTCTCGGTTTTCTCGGATCTCTTCCATGAGTTCTTGATTAGTCATCGGATAACACCTTTAAATTCAGCATAAGCATTAAATGTTAAAAGCATTAATATTAAATATTTCATATCTCTCCTAATTTAAAATTGTATTGTCTGGTAGTTTACACAATTGTACCGAGGTAAAAAATGGTGTATTATCCCCCTCTAAATTACAAGCTCCATTTTCAATAAAGCTGGAACTCAAGGTTGTTGATGTTGCTTGCCATATTTTTGATGCACCATCTTCTATGTTTCTAGCACTGGGAGCGCCAGTTCCGTATTGAGATTGATACGTGTATCTTGGAAACGAGCCTCCATCTTCAAGAGTAAATAAACACGTAGAATTATTAGAAACAAATCTTGTTCTCACAAAAGCTTGATACTTAGCCCCAATCTCCAATGTCGTAAATCTAAGGTCTGCAATATCTAAATCATCTGCAGATAAACCAGCGCTCAAATACTTCTCCTCACACTTCAAGCTGTTATTATCATTAAGATTCTTGATGATTGATTCTGTGGTTGCTTGTTCTGTGATTGATAGCCTGTTAAAGTTTGCACTAGCGATAGTGTTTATATTAACCCCATTATTTTGAGCTATTTGAATATATGCGGTTTCATTTGCTAGTAATTTTACACTCATAGATCCACTCATTTGATAATAATTACTTGCTGTAGTTACAATCTCGTCCCTAGTTAGGTTGTAGTTAGCTCCGTTAGCAACTAAATCCATTGCAGATACACCACCTATACCCCACGCAAAAACGTCCCACAAAATCACAGATGAAAAGTTATAAGTTCCATCCCTCGGTGCTGTGAATATACCAGTTGATGTGTTATATGCACCGGATGAATTATCCTCTGCTAGAGTATTATATATGTATTTATTTGGAGAGCCAGTTGGCACAGACTGGACTGTCGATCTATTAGCCTCAATATGAATTAACTCACTACTATTAATCCCATCAAATGTAGCAGTGATTACCTGTGATTTGTTTACGTCTGCGCCTTGTTTTGAAACTTGCAAGTAGAATGGCATTGCAGTAACAACACCCGTACCTGTTAGCCTTGTTCTTACTTGAAACCCAGTTGCAGATGCACTGTGTATCATGCACGAGCCTTCGGTAGTGTCAGATGTACAATTGATTGATGGCTCTACCGTAAATATCCCACCGACAAATGTGCATGTATAATTACCACCAGATTGAACGCAGTCACCATCCAAAAAATCATAATTTTCTGTGATGATTAGACCAGTAGAATTAGCTCTTGCACTCAACTCATTAGCAGTTTCAGCAGTAAGTGTTTTATTCTGTACTGCTGCAAGTGAATCGCTATCTGGGAAAAAATGCACCGATATTTTAAGTGGTCTTTGACCACTTGCCGCAAAAATACTGCAAGTCGAACCCTCGGTTCTAACTATTACCTGTATAGTTTTTTCTCCAGCAGTAGAAAATTTAAAATTTTCAGATAATACATTTGCAGTTCTGCCAGACGAATCTGTGTATGCGTTGGCATTGTCTTGATATGTGTTGGATGAGCTGAGTGCGAATCTACATGCCTGAGTTCCACTTGCAGAAAAAACACCCATAGCCTCTACCTTGTATGTTCCATCTGTTCTTGCGTTTGGAATTTTTACCGCAGGTATCAAAGTGTCTGGAGCTAAAACATTTCCTTCAATAGTCGGCGCTGAACAACTTGGTTCCGCAGGAAATTCTCGCCACAATGCCGAACCGCTAACACTCCAAGTGCATGAAGGGTCTAGCGAGTTATGGAAGGCACTTCCAACAAACTGAGCTTGAGATATTAAACCAGTTATTGAATCCGACCACTTTAAGCCTGTAGCTTCTGCACTATCAGCAACTAGAAAGCTATTGTCTGTGCCAACATCTAGGGCTGCATTTTCTGTTGAGTATGTTTGAATCTGACCTTTAGTTGTGAGTGTTGTTGAGATAGCTGCATCCTGCCACTGAGGAACGCTACCATCGCTGGTTAGTATTTGACCTACTGAGCCGATCCCATATCTAACATCACCTGCGCCACCATTGAAAATTATATCCCCTAGGGTTGTTGTCGGCGATGTAGTTGGTGGGTCTATGAAAAGTAAAGTTGTACCATTGGATGATAGTAACTGCCCTGATGTGCCTACTGCATCTAAACCAGTTCCACCATTTGCTGTTGGTAGCACACCTGTTATATCAGCAGTTGCATCTATAAAAGCTTGGTTAGATAATACACCAGTAGTTAGCTTTACAAACCCACTCCCAGAGCCAAATACAATGTCACCAGTTCCATTAGGAGTAATAGTAAAGTCGCCATTAGTAACTGATGGAGTAACTTCATCTACTTTAAGAGTTTTCGCATTTACATTTAATGTAAATAATATAAGTAGTAGTAAACAATTAAGCCTCAAAGCTTGCGTTTTCAACCCATGCACCATCTTCATAAATTCTCACCTTATTATCTGTTGTGTTGTAGTAAATATTACCATCTATTGCTGTACCTTCAGCTATTACAAAGGCAGCATCACTAGCATATACTGCTAATTCACTAGAAGTTGTACCTGTCTCGGTTGGATTAGTTGCACTTGTAAAGCCATCTGCAAAATCAAATATTCTTATACTCATCTTACCAAATCCTCTCTAATTTTTTCATATATTAAAACATCTAATGGGTTATCTATATAAACATCTAGCGCCGTTGTTGGCTCAATAAATACATTTTCATGCGATTTAATCCAGCCTAAAAAGCTAGATTCACTATATGTATATCCAGATGATGCTAAAACCATATCATAACTTCCTTTTTTTAATGGTAAGCTAAAATTTAGTGCTTTGTATAGATATGCGTAGTTATCAGTTGTTGATAAATCTGTTTTAATATCAGCACTTGTGAATGTTGCAGTTGATAGTGTAGTAGCGCCTTGTTTTATAGATAATGTGAAAGTTCCACTAGGAGCATTATACATAAGTAGTTTAATCTTAACGCCAGCTACATGATAAATTCTGTCATAATTAAGTGTAATAGTTTGAGTTAATGTATCAACTAACTCTTCTGTTACGATATAGCTCATTTATTTAGCCTCTATAAGATTTAGAGATGTATTATAATAGCCGCTACTTATGTTTGAGAATACAGGGGTTTCGCTAAAATAGTAAAATCCGTTAAATCGATCATCATTATTAAATAGCGAATCAGTCTCTAGATCCAGATAGATAAAGAATGGCTTAACCGTTCTATTATTATCATATACAGATAAAATGCTATCTATTTCATCTTTATCCATTACTTGAAACTGTAGATTACTTAGTGATTTCTGTGATCCAATATCATCTATAAATTTTTGACCGTATCTGTTAACACTTTGTCTAGATAGATCATTATTAGAGTACTCCCAATTATAACCAACACCATTACTTGCTATATCAGTTGCAGTTCCTAGATACATATTAGCTATCTCACAGTAGCCTAGCGTAGATGTTAGTACTATTCTCCAAAATCTATAAGATTGAGCTGATGCAAATGCTTTAACAGATACACCAAATGTAGTATCTAGTGTTGCTGTAGTAGTGAATGCTGGCGATCCCCATGTATCCGTACCATTGGCTTCTATGGTTATAGCAGTTATACCAAAACCATTCTGCCAGTTATCTACTATAGCAAAGTGATCTATTGATTCTGCTGTACCAAAATCTATAACAATTGTATCAGAATTAGATACAGATCTATAAGTTTTAGTGCGTCTACTATCTAGTAAATTAGTAGCTGGATATTGTGCATTTTGTGTTGATGCTGTTATAGTAGCTGCATCTAGTAAATTGTTATCTAGAAATTTTAAACCCATTATGCAAATCCCTCTATTCTTTGATTTCTAACAGCTCTGGCTATCTCTCTCTCATCCATTTGTACTATAGATGTTATTTCTATCATTCTAGAATCACTTACTTGCGACCCTCTACCAGCAGCTATATCGAATAACTGCTTTTGCTGATTCGCATTTAGTATCATTTCACCAGTTCTAACATTTGCAGAGGTATTATCTAAGCCGTTAGTTGCACCAGAAAAGCCGCCGACAACTCCACCAGTATTAAATGATGCCTTAGTTATCTGCTGCACCTGTGATAAACCAGCGGCTATAGTTGTCGCCATTACGGCAATATTGGCTGGATATGGATAATCTCTAAATGCTCTGGTAGATGCTGCATAAGTGTTTATCGTGGCTGATGCGATAGCTAGTGCTTTTTGCTCTGCTGTATCTTTTTTGGCTAAGCTAGATGCTTGCGCTAATGCTCTACCGAATCCAGCGACATTTTGCTGTTGGTTTTTTAATTTAGCATCATTGATAGCTGCCTGTGCTTTTGCTGCTGTTTGTTCGGTAGCTATTTGAGCTTTTCTATTAGCTATTTTATCGGCTAATGCTTTAGTATCAGCATCTCTAATTTTCTTATTCTTATCTAATTCAGCATCTAAAACTATATCTGTTTTTGATTGCTCAAAGCCTCTAATTGATTCTATAGCAGCTTCTCTACCCTCTAGATCAAGCTCACCTTTAGCAAGCTCTCTCTCTGCTGCTTTTAGATCTTGATCTTCTTGTAATAGTGCTAATTCTGTTGTTAGTTTGTTTCTTTCTTCTAGTATTTTAGCATTGGTAGCTACTACAGCATCAGCTTTCTTTTGCTCTGCTGCTTGGAAAGCTTCATATTCTGCTTGTGCTGTTCTAACCTCTGCTGTTTCACCACTAGCTGCATCTTGGTTTAGAAGGGCTTTTCTTTTGGCTACTAAATCTGTTAGCGACTTTTCTTGAGCCTGTAGATCTTTTAGTAGTGCAATTTCACTACCTCTATCTCTGAGTATTCCAGACAGAGTGCCTACAATACCTTCTTTATCTCTCAATGATTTTAGCTCGTCTATTCTATCGCTTGTTTCAATTATTTTTTCATCAACTTTTTCTAAAGCTGTATCTGTTTTTAATGCAGATGCCGCTAACCCTAGATAAACAGTAACGTAATCTCTTACAAAGCCTATAGCGATTGCTATACCGTCTTTATTTTCTATTACAGCACCAGTAAAATCTTGTAGCGATTGCGTTATTAGCTTTATGCCATCTACTACATCTGGTGCGAATGTCTTACCGATCTCTGTTTGTAAGATTGCAAAGTTATCAGCTAGTGTTGATAGTGATCCGTTAATAGTTTTAGATTGCTTATCAATAGCACCCTCAAAGATGCCACCTGATTCACTCATAGAATTAAAAGCTTCTTCAAACTCTTTAAAGCCTACAACACCACTAGAAACTAGATCTTTTACTTCTGCTTCTGCTACACCTAGTGACTTAGCCAATGCAGATCCAATCGGTACTGCTCTTTCTTGTAGTTGTAGCAATCTTTCACCAGTTAACTTACCAGCGGCTGCTACTTGCCCGTAGATCAAGGCTACTTCTTTTAGGTCACTGTTTGATCCAGCAGCAACTTCACCAATCTTAGCGATTCTATCTCTAACAGTATCAGCAGAAAAACCAAATGATAGTAATTGCGCCCCTGCCTCTGCAATGTTATTTAATTGAAATGGAGTTGATGCACTAAAATCTGTTAACTCTTGAAATAACTTGCTTGCTGTTTCAGTGCTACCAGTTAGTACTTCAAATTGAGTTGTTAGTTTTTCTGTTGCTGCGGCTGCTTCAAATGAGCCAACAACTAGAGATTGTAAGCCACCAGCGATAGCTCTAATAGCTCCACTTGTAGCAATAGCTGCTAAGTTACCTTTAAAAGAATCAAAAGCTGCATCTGATTTCTTAACAGATTTAGTAGTTGTTTTTTCAAAGTTATTAACACCCTTAGTTAGTGCTGTAAGTGCTTTTAGTGCTTGCTTTTCTTCAATGGATATTTCAACACTTACTCTATCGTCTGCCATTCCTATTCCTTGAAATTAGCTTTTCTTTTCGCTCGTTTTCTTGCTCTGATTCTCTTACTAGATTATCTATTAAATTCATAACATCGACAAATTTAGCTGGTTGATCTGCTAGATTACCCTCGTAAAGCATTATGCCATCCTTGTATTTAGGGTAATAGTTGATCAATGATCCCCAATAGCCGTTATAACTGTTGCCGATGCATTTATTATAAAGAATTGTCGGATTACCAGTGTTATTAAACTCGGGCTTATATGAATGCCTTGGTTTATCCGCTAGGTAGTCACATGCCATAAATTCTCTGTGCTTTAATGTCTTTTGCTTATCATTCTTATATTTTAACTTGCAATCATGGCATCTATATCTAGGCTGTGTCATTGTCGTATAGGTGGAGCAAATTTGTATATAATCAACATCAGAGATTGTAGATATTTGCTTTATTTTCTCTACCAGAGCTAAAACTATTACATTATCAGAACCTCTATAGCTAACTACTTTCCCGACTTAACCTCTAACTTAACACCAGCTAGTTTTTTACCAGATACGGGATCAACTAGATCTTTAATACCATTTAATATTTGCCACGCTGCAACAGTTAATTTCTCTTTCTCTTCTAAGCATAATATCTCTGATACGCATTCATCAGTTAGGCTGTCATTTTCAAATTCAAGCTCATACTTGTCGCCATTATAATCTTCTATGCCATCAACAGCTTTTAATGCATGTTTGATGTAATATACTTGCGCTTTAAGTAGATCGAAAACCTCGCTACCATCTACAACTCTAGTACACTCTGCTAATTCTTGTTTTTGCATGTAGTTTAGAGGTGAAAGTGTGAAAATTACATCACCTATAGTTAATTTAACTTTATCCTTAATCTTTAAGATCTTAGCCATATCCACTCCCATAGATAAGCCACCTAACTTAATAGGTGGCATTTATAATATTAAATAAAAGAAATAAAAACCGAATCGTTACCAGCTGATTTATGACATTTAATCTCTAAAGCCTCTGTGATAATACCATCTTGATCTGCAACTGGTGCTGCTGTTATTTTCCCTTGTGGCAACCACCCAGCTACTACTTCTGAAAATTCACCATCTGTAGCTGCTGGATTGTAAGCAAAAAAGAATACACTCACATCATCGTTGTTATTAAATTTATCCCACGTCTTAGTAAGGTCTGTGTCATCTAAATATGGATTGATAGATAGCGATGTTACTTGCTCAGTAATTCTTGATCCTAGCTTTCCACTTTCTTGACACGCATCTGATATTGTAGAAACAGTATTCTCAATGCTTAATGCTAATTCAGTGTAGCTAGTTTTAACTCCACCGATCCAAGCACATGCGCTTAAAGCAACTGGCGGTAAACCATCTGCTGAGAAATCTGGTGTAAAATCTGCATCAGCATCTTCTCTTACTACATCTAAGCCTTGTACACCAAAACTCATACTAGGTAATTGACCTACCGAGAAGTTTTCAACTGATCCACTTGCAGCTCTTAAACCTGAAACCTTTTGCTTGATAGCTTGTGATCCCATGTTATGTTCTGCTGAAAATGTTACAGCGTTATTTGTATCTGAATAATATGTAGTTACTTGAGCTACTACTACAGCATCACTAGGTGCGCCGTTATCTAGCGCGAATGGAAACTCGATAGAAGTATTTGCAACGATAGCTGAAATAGGTCTACACTCAAATGCACCAGCTTCTTTAATTAATACAATATCGCCTACTGAAAAAGCAGATGTATCAGCAAAAGTAATTACTGTGCTTGTGTGACCTGTGCTAGATGTTTGATCTGCTGAAATTTGTCTTTTACCACCTAAAAGCGATCTAAGAAGTACATCTAGTGATTGAGGTGCATCACCTTCTGTAGCAGATGCAGCTAATTCACAGCTCATAGAGCCTGTTACCTCTGCAATGCCTACTCTGGATGCTTCACTCTCAACAGACCCCCCGAGAAGATCCCTAGTTAACTCTTCACGAGTTTTGTTCATCTCAAGTCCGTCACTTAATACGGCTACATAGTCATTTGATGCAGATGGCGCAACATAAGTGCCCTCTGTCGACTCGACAACTAATGCCACCGTTGATTCATTTGTTACTACACCTATAGCCATTTTATTCTCCTATACTGTTTGATTTCTAAATTTTACCGTAAAACTTACCTTTACAGATATTGTGCCATCATCTATCTTCTCTGGCGATTCATAACTTAATTCTGAAAC